>Ga0155596_128_pt1 | contig 5316 bp, 3 predicted proteins | sample RifCSPhighO2_12_FD_107253 | JGI IMG/M metagenome (GOLD analysis project Ga0155596, IMG submission 107253) | Candidatus Yanofskybacteria bacterium RIFCSPHIGHO2_12_FULL_45_19b | reverse complement strand
GAGTAAAAGAGCTGGCCAAAATTTTGGCTGATCTAACTAATCCAGACAAAGCCAAACTAACCCTATTCCGTTTTATTAAGCACCTGTTGAGCGAGTTGTCGTATCAAGTTTACCTAAAAGAAAAAACTACTGAGGCGGAAGCACGCTGGGAAAACGTGCAAGAACTCTTAACGGTAGCGAAAAAATACGACGACCTCACACTCGTTGAGGGGTTAGCAAAATTTTTGGAAGAGGTGGCGCTGATTCAAGATGCTGATCGTAGCGCAGAAACGCAAAATCTGATTACTCTAATGACCATTCACGCCGCTAAGGGTTTGGAGTTTCCGACGGTTTTTATGGTGGGCATGGAGGAGGGAGTGTTTCCGCACTCGCGTTCGTTGATTAACCCCGCCGAACTAGAAGAGGAACGCCGACTTTGCTATGTCGGCATCACCCGCGCGAAGAAAAAACTCTATCTGACGCACTGCTCTTACCGCACGATGTATGGCAATACCCAGTATAATCCGGTCTCACGTTTTTTGGGCGAGATCCCGGAAGAACTGATCAGCCAAACCGTAAACGAGGAGATAGTGGATACGGATTATCCAGACTGGTACGAAAAGAAAATTAAATATGATTAAGGCAAAAAAGTCTCTCGGACAGAACTGGTTAATTGACCCGGAAGCGCATGAAAAAATTATTGCCACCCTAGCGCCACAAGTGGGGGAGACAATTTTAGAAGTCGGGCCGGGAACCGGATTGTTAACTAGGCACCTGGTTAATAGTGGCGCAAATATTGTTGCCATTGAAAAAGATGAGGTACTAGCCAGTCAGTTGGCCAAAAAATTTCCCACAGTCAAAATAATCACCGGTGACATTTTAAAATTAGACATTGAAACATTAATTGGTAACTGGAAAATGGAAAATGGAAAATCTTGCTACAAGGTAGTCGGCAACATTCCATATTACCTAACCAGCCACCTAATCAGACTAGCACTAGAGGAATGGCCACAACCACAACGCATAGTTTTTTTAGTACAGCAAGAGGTGGCGGAGCGTGCGGTGGCCAAGCCACCGCACGCTAATTTGCTTTCGCTCAGTATCGAATACTACGCCACCGCTAGTATTGTCGGTTTGGTTAACCGCTCTAGTTTTGACCCGATGCCAGAGGTAGATTCGGCTATTCTTAAAATCCAACCAGACAATAGACAATTGACTATCGACTATCGCCGGAAGTTTTTCCGATTACTGCACATCGGCTTTGCCAGTAAGCGCAAACAGCTGGTAAACAACCTGTCCGTCGGGCTGAAAATTGATAAAGACGAGATTGTTAAAATCATAAAAAACGCTGGTCTAGACCCACAAATTAGACCAGAAAACCTCTCGTTCGAACAGTGGAATAAACTTGTTCATAAGGTTGTTTCTTAGCTGTGGAAAAGCAGTGTATAATTATGGCTAGATATGACGAAAACCGTAAAAGCCCTAATGGTTGGGTTATTTGTTGTTGCTGGCTTAGTAATTGGCCGGGTAGGGCTTTTGCTTAGCCAGACCTTTAGTTCCGCTACCGCCAACGCCCCAACGGTGGCGAGGGTGATTAACTACAACGACAGTAATGATATTGACCACGACGGCCTGTCGGACGCTGACGAGGCCTATTACGGCACTGACCCCAAAAACCCCGACAGTGATGGTGATGGCTATCTAGATGGGGAAGAGGTGATGTCAGGTTGCAATCCTAAAAAAATAGATATCGAGGGCTGTCAGCCGAGGAACGCCGCTGGTGTTGCTACCACCAACCTAACTAATCAAGTATCCGACCTGCTGGCCACAGGGTTAGTGGCTGGTGCCCTGAAAGATCCAGCTAATAATAAAGATTTCCAGAAGAACATTGGTTTAATCGGTGCTCAAGCCTACCTTGATTTTGAAGACCGTTTTACCCCAAAAAGTACCAGGGCCGATCTGACGATCCTCAATGACAACAGCCGCGAAACCGTGGCTAGCTATGTCGATAGCTTGGTAAAGATCCTTGATGCCACCCTGCTTAGATCAAAAGATGAACAAATTGAAGAGATGAAAAGCGGTCTACAGCTCTACACCTTAGCCCCGCAAGAAAAAAACCCAGTATTTATAAAGTTAAGTAACTCCTTTGCTGACTCCTACCAAGAGTTACTAAAACTACCAGTGCCAGCTGACTGGACCGATCTGCACTTGAAACTACTTGACTCCATGGAACGCTTCAGTTTGGCCTACCAATATATTACCGATCCTACCACCGACCCGATAGCCAATATCCTGGCCTTCCAAAAATTAGTTGATGAGTTTGGTCGTGTTCAACCCACCCTAGATGGTATCCGTGTAAAAGCGGCTAGCTACAACTAGCCTGACTTATGAAAAAAAACTTCTCACAAAAAATCTTCACCTGGTCTTTGGTAGCTGGATTGGCTCTGGGAATTTTGACTGGCATTAGGCCGGCAGTTGGCGCCATTGGTTCGCTGGGCTCATTTGTCCCCTCCGTTCCCGTTACCGTAGTCGCAGATTACCCTTACGCCATAAAAGAAGAACTAGAAGATGTAATCACTCGTTCGTTAGCCAGAAATATTGAGAGTGTTCTACAAGAAAAAGTGTTAAGTGTGGTTTCACTTAAGTCTGGGCGTGATTTTGGAAATGGTGGTAATGGCTATGGGGCCGGTGGCGCCTCCTTTGTGCAAGACTGGCGAGATTTTTCTCAAAAAGCCGAGTATCGTGGCGAGAACGTTTTCCGGGGTATTCTTTATGATGCCGCATTAGGAAAAGACTCAACTATTTGCAAATACTTGTCTGGTTCATTAAAAAGCGCCTTCAACCTCAAACCCACCGGCTTACTAAGTTTTCTACCAGCCAAATATCGCACTGGCTCGTTGAGCTATTTTAATATTGAGAACAAGTGCACGGTTGATCCATTAGTCAAAAATAAATTTAGCGCTAGCTTTGTCCAAGGGGGAGGCTGGGAAACTTTTCTCCGCCTACTACAACCACAAAACAATATTACTGGAGTATTAACTTCTTCATTGGAAGAGTTGGCCAAACAACGCGACGCTGAAACCAAGGCTGACATTAACGACGCGGTTTCGGGAGGAAGCTTCACTTCCAAGCGCGACTGTGAGGGTAAGGGTTTGGATTTCAGTTGTGTGGTTTTGGGACAAGTCAAAACGCCTGGCCAGATTTTAAAAAGCACGGTAGAAAAATCCATCACAGAAGATTTTTCCTGGATTACGAGCGCCGATGAATTCTCCGAGATACTAAGTAGTGTAGGAAATGCCTTAGGAGGCGCGCTTTTGGGAAAACTAAACAATCTGGCTAGCGGCAAAGTTAATCCGCCGAACAGTTCTACTAACCTGTCTGATCCCAACCCTTCAGTTAATGGCAACTGTATCCAGCAATGTGTAAATGCTTTTGCTTGTGATGCTCCGGTAGCCGATCCAACCCAGTGCATCGCCGACTCGGGTTGCGATTCGCTCTCAACCTTTAATGAAATCACCGCCTGTCGAGCCGGTTGTAGTTCTCAAGCCAATGTCGCCAATAATAGCGCCGCTTGCCGAGACAATGCCCAGCGTACCTGTCAGCAAACTTGCCAAGCCAATAACACACCTTTTTAAACCCCATGACTGCCGCAAATAATAAAAAAACAGGCTGGTTGGTGTTTTTGTTAATAGTGGCGACTATCGCCTGGGCCTTGCCGATTATGCAGGCATCAGCCATTCCCTTTGGCCTTCCTTTCGGAGGCAGAGTGAAGAGTATTATCCCTCCCAGTTTACTTTGCCCCTTTGTAGTAATCACGGTTGGCCTACCACGGCCAGGCATTTTTGCCATTGTCCCCGGCACACGCCTTTATCCTTACTACATTGCGCACCCTGGTTCCTGGGTGCTGGGCACCGCCTTGCCAACTACCGTTTGTTTGGTACCAATTGCTTTACCAATTTTAATGATGGGGGTTAGCCAATAAATATATGTTTGGAATCGGCAGTATCGCCGCCACAGCTTTCACTCAAGCAATCGTATTTTTTCAGGGCCTAGTCCTGAGTATTTTAGGTTCGCTCTTAAGTTGGGCAGTGGGTGGCTTGGCCTACTTCCTAACCTATCAGGCCAACTTTTTTAAAAATATTGTGGTGGTAAATGAGACCTGGCGAGTGATGCGCGACTTTTCTAACATGTTTTTTATCTTGATGTTAATCGTGATTTCTTTTGCCACCATCTTCCAGATTAAAAACTACAACTGGAAAGGCCTGATGGCACGCCTGATTGTAATAGCACTATTGATCAACTTCAGTTTAGTGATTTGTAATTACGCGATCCGCGCCTCACACATTGTTTCTAATGTAATGCTGGCCTCGATCGGTGGCGATGAGAAGAGTATTGCCGATAATCTCGGTGCCGCCTTACAGATGAATAAGTTGGTCGGTGATGGCCAAAAAAATGTTAATAACAGCGCTAGTAGTATCAGCAGTGTAGGAGACAATGGCAATCTGGGGCGTACCGCTTTTGATGCAATTTTGAGTACCATCATGTCAATCGTGGTGGTTTTTATCGCTCTCTTGGCGATTGTCTCGGCTTTTGCCTTTTCATTAGTGCGTATTCCGGTTTTGTGGGCACTAATGATTATTTCACCGCTAGCCTGGACCGCTTCAATTTTACCCGGCACCAAGAAAATGTACGATATGTGGTTCAAGGAGTTTGTGGGTTGGGTGGTGTTTTTGCCGGCTTATTTGTTCACCCTTTTCCTTTCTTTGATTATTCTCAAAGCGCGCAATTCAATCAGCGCGGTGGTGCAAGCCGCCCCCAAAGCCGGCACTGACGCCTTTGGTGGCTTTTTTGGTTTTGCCTTCCAAGATCTTTTTTACTATGTGATTTGTATCCTGGCGATCGTCTATGGCCTCAAGTTTGCCAAAGATATCAGCTTTGGCGGTAGCGCCTCAGCTGGCAAATTCTTCAACGACAAAATCTCCAGCAAGGTCAATCAGTGGGGCAGAGATCGCACCTATGTCACCGCGGTTAAGAAGGGCTGGGAGGAAAAACAGAAAGAATATAAAGACAAGGGGTATGGTTTTGGCAAGTTTCGTGTGGGTGGGGAACGCGGAGAAAAATTGCGTGAAGCTAGTGTGGCTAGTGTCTTTGGCACAAAAGGTAGAGGTGAACGCGCCAGAGTAGGACAAGGCTTCAGCGCCCAGGATATTGAAACAGAGAAGAAGAAGTTTGAAGCTCAACAACTTAATAAAGCCCAGGTGGCTGAGGCAATTAAAAGCGGCCGCTTGTTTGGAACAGTGAGCCTAAATGAGTCGCAGAGAGCGGCGCTGGCAGTCA
>Ga0155596_118_pt1 | contig 7235 bp, 7 predicted proteins | sample RifCSPhighO2_12_FD_107253 | JGI IMG/M metagenome (GOLD analysis project Ga0155596, IMG submission 107253) | Candidatus Yanofskybacteria bacterium RIFCSPHIGHO2_12_FULL_45_19b | reverse complement strand
CTCAACTGGTCAAAGTGCCCATACTTTTTATCCTCTTTCATGGCTTAATTCTACTGCAGAAGTTATGCACTTCAGAACGGAATGAAGGAGGTGTTCAAAAACGACTCTTTAACAACCGTTCTTCAATCACAGGAGACTGACCATGCCTAGCGTGCTCGGTACAAGTGCTCTGGCCGAAGTGGCCGGAGCGATCACGGATTTCTTTGAAAAACTTGCCGGTTCGGACGGCACTCTCTGGCTCGCTGCTTTCAAGCGGTTTCTCCGCAGGGAAAACCCATGGGCCAGCGTTCTGACTTTTCTACACACTATTGCTGTCGGTGCCGTCGAGAAGTTCGTGGCTAAAGATCACTTCACCAAGGAGAACAAAAAGGTGAAGTTTTGGGACTTTGGTAGTAACTTCACCAAACACTTTCTTGGAAAAGTCGAGAAAAGTGTCTCGGCCGGGAATATCGCTATCCATCGACTGGAAAAAGCTTCCCGCGATCCGGAGATCATGACTGAACTGGGCTCAGAGAAGCGAGTGATTAAACTCGCCCACTTCTGTCAGCTGATCGAAGCACAAGGCCAGGGCCAAGAAGGTCCTTTGCTCGTCAACGGTTGGGCGAATATCGCCTACATCGAAGACGATTGTGGAGTTATCTGGTCGGTGTACGCGTTTTGGTACGCCGAGGACGGCTGGGGTGTCGATGCTTACTCGGTCGAGAATCCGAATGCGTGGTTCGCTGGCCGCCAGGTTCTCTCGCAAGTAGCTTAGGTATTTGGCCCCTTGATTGCTTGGGCCTTGGGCCGGTTGGGATTTATCCCGACCGGTCTTTTCTTTTTCTTAGTTTTTAAATAAGATGGGTTTGGATATTAGGCGAATCTGCCGACGGTCAAGGCTTTCGGCGGCCGAACTCTAGGCGTGCATAATGGTTTGTTCTGGGAGCCTAAAAACGAAGCTACTTGGTATGAGGTATTATGGCATTGCAGTGCCGAATAAAATTCAGCCCAGAGAGTATTCAATGGGCAGTGGTTTAGAAGATATCTCATACAAAATCTGGACGGTGAACGCGTATTGGTACGCCGAGAACGGCTGGAATGTCGATGCTAACTCGGTCGAGAATCCGAATGCGTGGAACGCTGGCAACCAGGTTCTCTCGAAACTTGCTTCGTTCAAAGACCCCCAGGTTATGGGGTCTTTGTTTGTTTTTGCCAACCACCGAGCATTCTTCCAATTTCAACTAATGGTTGTGATAGGCTAATATATTTTTTATTATCCAAGACGCTAGTTTCCCAGGCAATTTGTAGTAGGAATTTCAAGAGATCAAGTTTGTCAGAGGCTTTATCGAGATAAATTTTTTTGTATTCTCTATTCTTGCGACTGGCGATAAAAACATTTTGCATAGTTTCAATAAACAATCCATCAATTTTTACTCCCAGACCAAATCTGGTTAACTTATCAAAATGAATCCAATAATCTCGCCAGAGTTTGTAAGCACTGGTCAGTTTTTGAATAATGGACAAAGTGTTGCCAGGGGGGGGCATAAAAGTAGTGGTTCGAAAAGACTTATTAATGGTTTCGCCGATGTTATCTCAATAGACAACCTTTTGCAATCTTGGAAGGAGTTTTTGCGTGGAAAGCGGAGCAGAAAAGACGTCCAAATCTTTGCGCTTGATCTGGTGGATAATATTTTATGTCTGCATCAAGACTTGGCTGGTTTTAGTTATTGTCATGATTTATATCAAGCTTTTCATATCTCCGATCCCAAACCCAGAAATATCCATAAAGCCACTGTGCGTGATCGCCTACTACATCATGCCATTTATCGAATCCTCTACCCATTTTTTGATCAGGTTTTTATTGCTGATTCTTTTTCCTGTCGCCTAAACAATGGGACGCATAAAGCACTTAATCGATTTAAGAGCTTTGCTTACCAAGTCGGCCATAACAATACTCGAACTGTCTGGGTCTTAAAATGTGACATCAAAAAGTTTTTTGCCAATATCAATCACCGGATTTTAAAAAATATCCTGTCGGAATACATTCCAGACAAAGATGTCTTATGGCTGCTAGATCGGGTGATAGATAGTTTTAATTCGGGTAACCCTGGGGTGGGCCTGCCCCTAGGTAATCTCACTTCGCAGTTATTGGTCAATATCTATATGAACAAGTTTGATCAGTTTGTGAAGCATAAGTTGAAAATTAAGCATTACATTCGCTATGCCGATGATTTTGTGATTTTATCCGAAGATAAAGACTGGTTACTACATATTTTACCTAAACTGGCGGATTTTCTGCAAGAAGCACTAAAACTGCAACTACACCCGAATAAAGTTTTTATTAAAACCCTGGCTTCTGGAGTAGATTGGCTTGGCTGGGTGAATTTCCCTCATTATCGAGTATTGCGTACCAGCACCAGGCGGAGAATGCTTAAAAAAGTTCGGGGTGATTTAAAGGTCGGGACGGTCAGCTCTTATTTGGGAATGTTGAAACATGGTAACGGACACGAGCTGGAAAAGAAGGTTATGGAGATTGTCAAAAACTGCTAAATTATCTATGATATTTAAATATAAATGGATAGATATAATCCCAAAAAGATTGAAGCCAAGTGGCAGAAAAGATGGGCGAAAGAGCAGTTGTTTTTTGCTAAGGATGAAAGCTCGAAGCCCAAGAAATATATTTTAATCGAGTTCCCCTATCCATCAGGCGATGGTTTACACATGGGGCATATGCGTTCCTACGTGGCGGGCGATGCCATTAGTCGCTATTGGCGGATGCGTGGCTATGAGGTGATGTACCCAATCGGCTGGGATGCCTTTGGTCTACCAGCCGAGAACTATGCCATTAAGCATGGCGTGCAACCGAAAGTTTCTACAGCGAAGAATATTAAGCACATGCACCAGCAGATGGATGCCCTCGGTTTGAGTTTTGACTGGAGTCGTGAGGTTAATACCACCGATCCGGAATATTATAAATGGACGCAGTGGTTGTTTTTGCAATTTTACAAAGCTGGCCTAGCTTATGAAGCCACTGGTTTAATTAACTGGTGTCCGAAAGACAAGACTGGTTTAGCTAACGAGGAGGTGATTGACGGCAAGTGCGAACGTTGTGGTACAGTAGTGGAGAAAAAAGAATTACGGCAGTGGTATTTAAAAATTACTGCTTACGCGGAAAAGCTAATTGAAGGATTGAAAGACTTGGACTGGCCGGAGCCGGTGAAGATTCAGCAGATTAACTGGATCGGGAAGAAAGAGGGAATTAATATTGATTACCAAATTGCTGACCGACCAGAAAAAGTTACTTGTTTTACCACTCGTCCCGATACTAACTTTGGCGCGACTTTTATTGTGATCGGACCGGAGCACCCATTACTTGCCAGGCAGTCAGTTTTACAAATAGAGGACAAACATTGGCAACAGATTGAGAATTATAAACAAAAAGTAGCACAGACCGGAGAATTAGAGCGGACCATGGAGAACCGTCAGAAGTCCGGTGTTTTCACTGGACTTTATTGCGTAAACAATCTTAACGACTATCACATGCCACTTTATGTGGCAGATTACGTTTTGGGTAATGTGGGAACGGGAGCGGTGATTGGTGTGCCTGGACATGACAAGCGAGATTTCGAATTTGCCAAAGTTTTTGACTTGCCAGTTATCCGAGTGGTACAGAAAGATAAAAACGACAACGACCCGATTACTGAACCAGATCAGGTGCAAGAGGATGAGGGTATAATGGTGAATTCAGATTTTCTTGATGGGATGGATATTCACACTGCCACCAAAGAAATTAGCAATCATTTAGTCAAAAAGGGCTGGGCGCAGAAAACTATCAGCTACAAACTACGTGATTGGGTGTTTTCGCGTCAGCGTTATTGGGGCGAGCCGATTCCGCTGGTGCATTGTGAGAAATGCGCCCTTCAGGATCCTTCAGGACGAGGTACCGTGGCGGTGCCAGATGAAGATTTACCAGTAAAACTACCCGAGGTAGACAAGTATGAGCCAACTGGAACAGGTGAGTCTCCCCTAGCGGCGGTAGAAAAATGGGTGAATACTAAATGCCCGCAGTGTGATGGGCCAGCTAAACGTGAAACCGACACCATGCCGCAGTGGGCGGGAAGTTCCTGGTACTGGTTGCGCTATAGTGATCCGCATAATAAAAAAGTTTTTGCGGATAAAGAGAAGTTGGCTAAGTGGCAGCCAGTAGATTTATATTTTGGTGGCATGGAACATACCACTTTGCACCTACTCTACTCCCGTTTTTGGAATCAGTTTTTATATGACCAGGGCTTAGTTACTCAACCCGAACCATATTTGCGTCGTCAGCCGCATGGCATTATCCTGGGCGAGGACGGGGAGAAGATGTCAAAAAGTCGCGGCAACGTGGTCAGTCCAGATGCGTTGATTGAAAAACATGGTGCTGATGCCGCGCGGATGTATCAGATGTTTCTCGGTCCGCACGAGGCCATGATTAGTTGGAATGATCGGGGCATTGTGGGAGTAAGTCGATTCTTGGAAAAAATTTGGCGCTGGGCTAACGGGCCGACTCAGGGGACTGATTCACCTACTGTGACTAAGGCGCTGAATAAATTAATTAAGAAGGTGGGGGAGGACATTGAGGGGATTCAGTTTAATACTGCCGTGGCGGCAATGATGGATTTTTATAACCAAGTAAAAAATGAGTCCGTCTCCCCTACCCTAATCAAAAAGTTTTTACAGGTGCTCTATCCGTTTGCGCCACATATTGCTGAAGAGTTAAACGAGGTGCTAGGAGGTAAAACCTCGCTTCAACTAGAAACCTGGCCGGAATTTGACCCTGCGCAGATTATTGATCAACAGATTAAATTGGTGGTGCAGATTAACGGTAAGACCCGTGCGGTGGTCGAAGTAGTTGCTGACTTGGGTGAGGCAGAGGCAAAAACTTTAGCCTTAGCCTCCGCCGTTGTTCAAAAACATCTCGCTGGTCAGTCGATCAGACAGGTAATCTACCGTCCCGATCGCCTAATCAATTTAGTAGTCTAGCCTTCGTTATGCGTATCCTTCCAGTTGATCTGAATAAAGATTTCAATGAGGCTATTCTCGAGGCCTGTCGTGTTTTGCGAGCGAGTGGAACCATGATTTACCCCACCGATACTGCCTATAGCTTAGGGGCGAATGCTTGCGACAGCGTGGCAGTAGAAAAAATTTTTCAAATCAAAAATCGGCACCACTCTAAACCCTTGCCAGTTTTGGTGCGTAATTTAGATTGGGCAAAAGCGTTGGCTTATATCACTCCGCGCCAGGAAAAATATCTGGCCAGTATCTGGCCCGGGCCGGTAACAGTAATTTTGCCTCGGCGTGAGCATTTATCAGCTTTGACTACCGCCAACGGTATGACAGTTGGTTTACGGGTAGCCAGCTACCCTTTTTTAGACAAGTTGTTGGCTAAATTGGGTTATCCGTTAACGGCCACTTCGGCCAAACTTTTTGGCGAGGAGGAAAGCAATGATATTAATAAAGTGGTGACAGCATTAGAGACTAGTAACCGTCCCTTCGGTAGTTCGGCGAGACTCACTACAAGTCAGACTCAGGGCAGGCAGCCCAACTTAGTAATTGACGCGGGGATTTTGCCCAAATCTTTACCCGCAACGATTTTAGATCTAACCAGTGAAGAACCAAAAATTTTGCGGGTTGGTCCGACTAGTCCGGAGCTTTTACGGAAACTTTTGGGGATGAAGTAGATGCTAGGCTGCAAAAACTAATTTTCCACTACCCGAGTCGATTTTTCTTAGTAATTTTTCAGCGATAGCTCGCTTCCTCTCTAGTGTGGGTAAGTTTTTATGATAATACAACTGTTTGAGTAATTTTAATGACTCGTATTTGGCTATTTTAATTTGCCACATTGGAACTCGATTTGGTATATTAGATTTTCTATAAATTAAAGCGCCAGATATTCCAGTACATCTTTTTAACATTCCGCGTAGCCATTTTATATGTTTTTCACTAGCTGATATAAAGTGTGTATAAATTCTTGTGTTGGTGTATCTTTTACCTTTATATACATTATATTTATCTTGATAGGTTAGAATGGTCCCGTCACCATCTAGGTGTCCCCTCAGAAAGTCTATAAAAACTTTTCTGGAATTTTTATCTTTGAAATCGTATGGGTTTTAGCCGGCCTCACACCTATAAAAATAAGCCATTTATAGAATTGGATATTACAAAACTGCACTCGGTAAGAAGGTGGTTTTTCTTTGCCTTTGTCGTAAGATTCTCCTATTTTATTTTCTAGTCTAAGACATTTCTTGAAGGTGACCAGCATACACTTATCAGAGGATCTCATAGTAATATGCCTACCATCCTTAGACAAATTACCATCGGTAACCAAAAGCCCAACTACATAAGTCAGCTTCGGTGTCCACACAAACTCTTTGGCTGGAGTTTTTTGTCTAGGCATTTTAGTGCCTGAGGTGGGAGTCGAACCCACATGGTCGTGAGACCACACGATTTTGAGTCGTGCGCGTAAAGCCAATTCCGCCACTCAGGCATCAATATGTCAAATCCTAATACTCAATTATAGCAAAAACCTAATTACTTTTCAACTGCTTTTCTATTGTAAAAAAAGCCCGATTAACTACAATTAACTTAACTACATGGCGCGCATCATCAATATCTGTAATGCCAAGGGCGGCACCGGCAAAACAACTACTGCAATCAATTTGGCTGCCTATTTAGCGGCCATGGGTAAATATGTTTTGTTAGTAGATTTGGATGCTCAAGCTAATGCTACTTCGGGTATAGGAGTAAAAATGGACGACGGACAACCGCATATTTATCATGCGCTAAGTGGCGAGCTTCCGTTTGAAGCAGTTTGTCGCAAAACCTCAATTTTTGGATTTGATGTCCTACCGGCCGGCGCAAGTTTATCCGGTGCAAATGTAGAGCTGGTGAGCGTTGATAATAGGGAGTTCCGACTTAAGAATCTGTTGCTATCAGTTCGTACTAATTATGACTACATTTTAATAGATTCAGCTCCTTCGTTGGGGTTGCTGACCGTGAATGGTCTAGTCGCAGCCGAGGAGGTTTTGATTCCGGTGCAGTGTGAGTATTTTGCCCTGGAAGGGTTGGGGAATCTACTCAATACCATCGAACTGGTGCGCTCCTCGCTTAATCCACATTTGAAAATTGCTGGGGTATTACTTACAATGTATGATAAGCGTAACCGTTTAGCACGGGCAGTGGTGAAAGAGGTAAAAGATAATTTCCCGGGGCGAGTA
>Ga0155596_121_pt1 | contig 9036 bp, 5 predicted proteins | sample RifCSPhighO2_12_FD_107253 | JGI IMG/M metagenome (GOLD analysis project Ga0155596, IMG submission 107253) | Candidatus Yanofskybacteria bacterium RIFCSPHIGHO2_12_FULL_45_19b | reverse complement strand
AATTTTGTCCGCCCGCAGAAAGGGGTCTGGGGAATGAATGCGGGCGGGCTTCTCGAGTTTTTTTGGCGGAGTATTCAATTAAAATTAGATAAAAACATTGTGAAGAAATTTTAACCTATTCAGCCTCAACATAAAATGATCGTTGGGGTTCAAAAATTATTGTTAAAACTTTATGTCCTAAATCCGCAATACTTTTAGCACAAGCAATGTTAGCGGCAGAAGAATTTCCAACTGAAATACCTTTTGTCATCAAACTGGATTCCATGCTTTGCCAATCAGCATCTTTGTATAACATAACTTGATCAATCTGCTGAATGGCTTCTTTGGAAAGAAGTGGATTAATTTCATCAAAATGTGGGCCAATAACTGTGTGGGGTAATCCTTCGTAAGACTTAAAACCAGAATTAGGGGGCACATCCTCTGTTTCAACATGGCTAACATTTGGATTTATACGAGCAAACAGTTGGCTTTTTTCATGTTCTGGAATCACAATCTTGCAACCTGTATGTTTTTTAATTGGAATTTGAATTCCTTCAAGAGTAGCTCCTGCCCCCAAACAGGAAACCATAAATTGTGGCGATTCAGGAAGTGTTCCAGCTATTTCTTCGCCCAACCATTTTGTTGCCTCTCCTCCATGTTTTGCATGCCACAAACAATATTTGTTTTTACGAAAGTCTGATTTTTTCATTAGTTCAAAAAGATACTCATAAAATTCAACCTCACGCCTTTTTTCGTAACGGGCTGGTGCTTGAGTGATAGAAAAATTATCTGTTCGGAGCATAACTAAAATTTCTTCAGGAAAAATTCTAGACATAACATAGATACCTTTCATACCAAAACGTTCACAGTAAAAACGAAGTGCTTTTGCAGAATTAAAATTCCCTCCATCAATCAATGTATCAACTCTCTCTTTAGGCAAACTACCATTGAGCAACCCTCGTAGAATTAGAGAAGCGACAACAAATTTTTTGTGGTTATCTACGCCATCATTTAAGTCCATACGAATAGCATAAACTTTGCCATCGTTTTTTATTTCAAGAGTATCAGTTAAGTTAGTAATTTCTGGAGTGGCAATATTAAATGCCTCACGAATTTCTGGAATTTTCATTGCACTTGATATTCTCTCATTAAGGCCCTCTGGCGAACCGTGAGATAATTTATGTTCAGCGAGTAGTTCAGTAATGCGACTAAAAGAATAACTCGTTTCAATTTTTTCTTTTTTTAAGTCTGGGAAATTTCCCTGTTCTGGATTCATATTTAGATATTAGCATTAGTGGAGGAAGCCATAAGAGATTTTCTTTTCCACACAGAAAGAATAATAAAACCGACAATAACAAAAACCGACATTGTCGCCATAGCAATTTTATAAGAAGACGGAGCAATTCCCAAAGACCATATTATTCCTCCCCAAGCTAAGGGGCCGAAAAAAGTTGCAAAACGTTCGAAAATCGTATAAAAAGAAAATCCATAGCCCATTTCTTCGCTTGAAAGCAATGTACTCATATAAGCACGAGTAGTTGCCCAAACTGAGCCAATCAAAAGACCTGAAACCACAGTAAAAATTACAAAAATAGTAAAATTAGGGGCAAGTGCTATGGCGGGCAATACGACAATCCACCCGAAAAGAATAATTTTAAGTGTTTTCAATGTACCAATTTTATCGCCCAACCAGCCAGCTATAATTCCACCAATAGCTGACATGACAAGTATAGCCATTAACAATATTGATTTTGTTTTATCTGGAGTAGAAAAAACTCGTTCCATATAAATTGAGTAATTATTGCTTACTGTAATTAAAGCATCATTAAAAAAGAAGAAGGCTACAAGCATTGGTGTTGCTAATGAAAAAGCGAAAAAGGTAAAAAATTTCTTTTTGAAAATTATTGTTTCGTTTTTTATAGTTGCAAAATTTACATTTTTTTCTCGCTGTCTGGACTCTCTGAAAAAAATCATCATTGGTAGTGCCAAAATAAAGAAAATAATTACAGAAGGTACAAGTGGCGCAAGTCGGGAACCTGCAAGCGGAAGAGTGATCAGAAGACCAACGACTTGACCAAGAGCGTTTGAAAATTGTCCGATTCCAGAAGCTCGCGCCCTGTGGCTGGTGTCCGCAATTTCTTCTAGCATTGGATTGTAAAAAACAAAAGATAACTGATAAAAATATTGCCCTACCAAAAATAGCAGAGCAATTATGAAAATATTTGGATTATCAAATCCTGCCAAAAACGCAGCTAACCCATAACTTACAAAAGTGCCAACAGTGGAAATGTTTAAGAAATATTTTCTACCACCATGTTTGTCTGTAAACGCCGCTAGAATTGGAGCGCTTAAAAACAACAACACTGTTGCTATGGCAAAAATAGCGTTATACCAAAAATCAGAGAGTCCACCATCAACTACAATCCATTGAGCAAAATAAAGGAGAAAGTTTATAAAGACTATGGAATTGGCAAAATCATACAGAGACCAAAGGAATAATTTCTTTTTGTTCATATTTGAATTATAACAAAATACTTTGAATAACTAAAGAGGTATTTTCTGAATGAAATTTTTAGAATACTCCGCCAAAAAAACTCGAGAAGCCCGCCCGCATTCATTCCCCAGACCCCTTTCTGCGGGCGGAATCCAAATCCGAAACCCCGCCGAATTTCAAAAACATTAGTCTCGGTTTTGCGAAAATCCAATCCCCAGAAAATCGCTTTCGCAAAACCGAGTCCGAATTGAAGCCCCGCCACACTGCCCGAATACTTGAGGGCAGAACCCCAAAAAGAAAAATGTCCTTTCCATTTTAGAAAAAATCCACCCCCGCGAAAATCAAAAGAGCAAGGAACTTTTTTCTTTTTGGGGTTGCCGAGTGAAGCGAGGCGGTGGCGGGGCTTTCGTGGAGCGTACGATTCAATTCAGAGCCACCACGCGCTCCGCGCGTGCGAAGTCATTACCTCACTTTGTTTTGAAAATAGGTTCTAACTTGGTATAATAGAGGCACAGGATGGTAGATTTAGAATAAGGTGTTAGTTTTACAATCAGGCCGATGTAGCTCAGTGGCAGAGCAACTCCTTGGTGAAATATTGCCCATCTCGACGGTAACGTCCGGATGAATCCTGAATTACGGTCAATAGCCATACGCATGGCCAAGACCGTTCCGCTCTCCAGCGGACGAACGACTGACAAAGGCTCCCAGACTATGGTCGGGGAGAAGATACAGTCTAATCTTCCAATAGTGCGGACTGTTTAAATGGAAGTATAAATGAAGGAGTAGGTCGTGAGTTCAATTCTCACCGTCGGCTCAAAACAGGTGTCATTTGCTAGATTAAGATTTTTAGTGTAAAACTACTGTTTATATGGGACAAGATAATTTATTAAGAATGCGTTGCACGGTCTGTAAGCGCGCCGGTATCTATACCAGCAAAAACAAGAAGAAGGTGGAGCGTAAATTAGAGTACAAGAAGCACTGTGCTTGGTGTCGCAAGACTACTCCACACAAGGAGGCCAAAATCACTGGCTAGTTTAGGGTGTCTGAATAATAACAAAACCGACTCTAGCCAGGGGTCGGTTTTATGTTAAAATGGCAGGGTATATTAAGAAGGGGGCATAAGCTCAATGGCAAACTGCGGGACTCCAAATCCTGACTTCTAGGTTCGAATCCTAGTGCCCCCGCCTTCGGTCCGCCGAAGCGGACCTACGGCGTGGCAAAGCCCGCCAGTAGATTTGCGTAGGCGACCTTCGGTCCGCCGAAGCGGACCTACGCGTGGCAAAGCCCGCCAGTAGATTTGCGTAGGCGACCTTCGGTCCGCCGAAGCGGACCTACGGCGTGGCAAAGCCCGCCAGTAGATTTGCGTAGGCGACACCTGTTTTTAAATATGGAGAAGGAAAGAATTGAACGGTTGGCATTAAAAGAAGAGGCAAAGATTCTTTTGGATTTTTTGATTGAAAGCACTCCGGAAAAAGAACTTCCTGTGACTGATGCCATTTTTATTTTTGGCCACTACGATCCACGGCCGGCCTTGCAAGCGGCTAAGTTGTGGAAGATGGGGAAGGCCCCCAAGATTATTATCTGTGGAAAGGGGCGCGAGAAGATTCCTGTGGATTTTGAATCGGAGGCAGATTTTTATGCTTCAGTAATAGAACAGGAGGGGATTCCAAATTATGCGTTAGTTCTGGAAAAAGAATCTACCAACACGCTTGAGAATATTATTTTTGGAATGCGAGCATGCAGTGTAAACGGAATAAATCCGGAGTCGCTAATTCTCTGCGCCATGCCGCCACTGTTACGTCGTTCCTGTGCGACCTTCAGAAAACAATTTCCGGCGATTTCAGTTTGTGGCAGTGCTTTCCTCATGTCGCCCGAAGAGTTTCTCACGCCGTCGCGCTTGCTTCGGGTTATTGGAGAGTTCGACCGTCTAAAAATTTATTCAGAAAAAGGAGACGTTGTTCCGGTAGTAATTCCAGAAAAAGTTTTATTGGCTTTAGAAAAAATAAAAGAAGTAATCTAAATCTTTTTTATTCAGTTTCGATTTCGAGTTTTCTGGTTTTGGGAGTCGGTGGTTTTATGATTTTATTTGAACCACTACCTTGGCTAGTTTCAATTTTATTTACCAGTGCTTCGACGTCTTCCACGCGGTAGAGACGATAATTATTTAGGGGGTTGCGGTGCGCTATCAACAGCCCGCGTTGATCCCAGTTGCGAACCGTCAAGGGGCTAACGCCAACAATCTTGGCTACTTCGTTAACTGTAAGAAATTTTTTGGGCATGGGTGGTTTTTAGATTGTTTTTTCAAAACTGATTTTTATTTTTTGACGGTAGCAAACTTTTCTATCGTAGTCTTTATAAAATACTATCACGGTTTGCTTATTAAGGTTTAGCTAGTTTAACTATGCTATATTATAACCCTTTCTCTAGCTACCAAGCAAGTAAAATGTGTGGACAAAACCAGATTTGCGAGTAAATAAAAAAGTCCTTATAAATAAGGATTTTTTTATTTACTCTGGTTTTAAAAAACCCGGCCTGGGTTATCAACTTTTTTAAAATATCTGATGCTATAATTCTGCTATCCGATATAGTAGGTTTTTTGAGTAGAAAAATGATCAAAAAATCCAAGCGAAAACGGAAACGAAAAAACGTATCGGATAGTATATCGGATACGTAAGAAGTGTGAGTAACGCTGAAAGTTAAAAAGTTCTTTGTTTAAAAACACAAATCCCGCCATCTCGCTAAAGATTAAGGCGGGAAATGTGAGAACGCTTGCCAACTGCTTGATGAGAAGAAATTGGCTTCTGAATTTTAGCAAAAAAGTAGTTGAATCACAATGAATCAATTTATCGAACTACCTAACAAATTTATCTCGCTGTTTGATGCGGCAAAAGATACTCCTTACTCACAGGAGTATTTGAGCCTCTTGGCGCGCAAAGGAAAAATCTCTGCCAAGAAGATTGGTCGCAACTGGTACACTACAACTGAGGCGGTTTGTGATTATCTCAAAAAACAAAATATTATTGCCGAAGGAGCGGGAGTAAACTTTGCTAGCAACGAAAGACTATTGGCACAAACCGCCGATAACTATTTTCTCGCTAACACAAAACGCGCTAATTTAGTTTCTTTACCCGTAGTGGATGAAAACTATCGCGCCGTCGAGTCGGCCAATGACAATCGTCCGGTGCTGGATAAACTTGATCGTCTAACCGATCAGTTGAATGAAGTTACCGGTAAATTTGTCACGCCCGCTCTTTCGCCGGTTCAACGAGCCTATCTGGATGGAAGGTTAAACTCTCTCTGGTCTCGCTGGAGACAGTTTAATAATTTTTCTCGTCAAGCCATGCGTCATTCACCCAAACGCTGGCTGTTAGTAATGCTGGGCACGCTAACCGCATTTTTTTTGCTAGCAGAGGGTTTTAGTTTAAGCGGTTCTGCCCAGGTGATGAAGTTTGTGCACACAGTATTTAAAAACGCCGATACCCTGCAGGGGCATTTTCCCGGCACGCACGCTAATGAGGTTTTGCTTTTAAACCAAGCCGGAAATATCTCAATTTTTGGCCAGATTGAAACCCAGGGTCAATTCCACTCATTTGTGCCGACTGGCCTGGCGCCACTGATAGTGGACTCGACTACGCTAGTAGATAATTTGAATGCTAACTACTTGGCCGGCCTAGCTTCTAAGGATTTTACTCTGGCGCTTGTTACCAAAAACGGCAATACCACTTACGAAGATGTTAACTTAGAAGGTAAGGTTGAGGTGGGTAAAAATTTAACCGTTAAAGGAGCAACAAAACTGCGTGATTCTTTGCAGGTCTATGGCAAGCTGGGGGTATTCGCGGACGCGGTATTTGGTAAAAATGTCACCCTGACCAACGGCAATTTAATTCTCGATCAGGGTACTATCAAAATCACTAATCGCACCAAGATCGATAATCTAAATGCCGACCGGCTAGATAGTTTAGAGGCGAAGGATTTTAATCTCCAGCAGGTTACGGATTTTGGTAGTACTACTAGTAATGCCATTACGGTGGGCGGGCTACACGTTACTGGAAGTTCTGATTTTGATGGTGTGGCTTTTTTTAACAGTGGACTGTGGGGTGATTCTGGAAGTTTTGGTACCCTAGGCGTGGCTGGCAGTGCGGGGATTGGAAACAGCGAACATCCGGACGACGCTACTTTCACCGTCTTTGCAAAACATTTTCGCCTGGACACTGCTGGCAATCTTACTACCGCGGGTAATCTGACCAGCGCCACTTTAACTACCGGCCTGGTCTTCTCTGATCTCACTCCTTCTGGTTCGTACAATCTTGGTACCGCCACCCGTCCTTGGAACTCCGCCTATATTACTAATCTGACCGCTACTGACAATGTTGACTTTCCTGGTGTTGCCAGCGCCTCTTTTGTCATCAACAACGATAATGTTAGTTCCAATTCGGAAGATAGCTGGCTAGCTTTTGACCGTGGTACGGCCAGTAGTAGCAACGCTCCCAGCGCCCAACTCAAATGGAACGCGGCCACTAATCATTTCAGTTTCAATTACCCGACTATTACCTACGGTACCGCCTCGGCTTCCTACTTCCTGACGGGCAACACTATTCAAGTCGGCGGTTTTGCTAGCACTAGCTATAACCGCTTCGGCACGGTGGCCACTACGCATGCTCTCTCCACCAGTAATGATGTTCTGATTAACGGAAAACTGGAAGTAGACGGGCTAACTTACTTTGATTCTAGTATTATCTTCGGCGCGGGGGCCAGTATCTCCGGCAATTTCGGCCCGGGTACCGACAACACCTACAATCTCGGCGGTGCGGATTATCGTTGGCAGGATTTGTGGCTGGGGAGGAATGCTTTGGTCACCGGCAATCTCGGCATCGGGACCACTGCGCCCACCACCAAACTGGAAGTGCAGGGGACGGCTAGCGCCTCTTACGGTCTGTTCGGGAGTTTGCAAGTCGGCGGTTTTGCTAGCACTAGCTATAACCGCTTCGGCATCGGTACCACCACGCACAGTAATTTTATTTCCGCTTCTAACGATCTGCTCATTTCCGGCGACCTGGAGGTAATCGGCACTGGTTCGTTTGACTCGAATGTTACTCTCGGGAACTCCACCACCGACTCGCTTACTGTTAACTCCACCGTCAAGTCCAATCTCATCCCATATACTAACGCTTTCAACCTTGGTTCCACCACTAACCGCTGGGGCAAAATCTATGTGGACAGCGCGGACATTACCAATTTAACCGCCGCTTCTTCTTCTATTTCCGGTACCGTAGCTACCGATTTTACGATTAATTCCGATAATGTCAGCAACGATACGGAGGACCAATCCATTACCTTCAAACGCGGCATTCCTACCATCAACGCCGCCTTCAAATGGGACTCCACCAACAAGCGCTTCAGCTACAATTTTCCGATTTTCATACAAACCGTGGATGCGCCGGAACCGAGTAATGAATTTACCAAACTGACCCTCAAGGGTGCCAACACTCAACTGACTAACGACTATTTTGAAATTCAAAACAGTAGTGGTGACCGACTATTTGCGGTCGAAACCGGCGGTGCCGTTGTTGCCTCCGGCTCCGCCCAGTTTGGCGGTCTCTCGGTGGCCACTGCCAGCTACTCCCGCTTTGGCACCGCTACCACTGGTCACACTCTCTCCGTCGCCGATGATGTTTTGATTGGTGGCAAACTGGAAGTGGATGGCGCTACCTATCTCGACAGCACTTTAACGATTGGAGGCGCCACCACCTTCGGCGCCGGCGCCTCCATTTCCGGTAACTTTGATCCCGCCACTGACGACAGCTTTGACCTGGGGGATGCCAGTTACCGTTGGAAGTCGCTCTATCTCTCTGGCCCGCTCACCTCGACTAATACCGCTTCCAATTCTTTCGCTGGTTCCATCGAGCTCTCCAAAGGTCTACGGTTTGGCAACCTCACCCAAGCCGGCACTGGGGTTAACTACTTTGCGAATAATGTCGGTATCGGTGCTGACCCCACCCAGGCGCTCCATGTCGTCGGTGCCGGTTACTTCACTACCGGTCTAGGGGTCGGTGATACCACAATTACTTCTGGCGTGGTTAATGTCGGTACCGGTTTCCGGATCGCCAATGTCGCCACCTCTGGCAAGATTTTGCGTGCCAACGGTACCAATTTTATTGCTTCCACTGCCACTTTTGCTGATACTTATGGTGCCAGCGAACTGCTTTACTCCAACGGCGCCAACACTGCTCAGGGTCTGACTACCGCCGCTTCCAGTATCTTGGTCACCAACGGCTCCAGTGTTCCAGCCTGGTCTACTACCTTACCGGCTTTTACCTTGGGTGGTACGATAACCGGCAACTCCCAACAAATTAACAATCTTTCCAGACTAGGTATTGGCACCACTCCCGTTACTACTTTTGAAGTGCAAGGCACCGCCTCGGCTAGCTACCTTTTAACTGGCAACACTTTGCAAGTCGGTGGTTATGCTACCGTTAGCTACTCCCGCTTTGGCACCGCTACCACTGGTCACACTCTCTCCGTCGCCGATGATGTTTTGATTGGTGGCAAACTGGAAGTGGATG
>Ga0155596_102_pt1 | contig 12933 bp, 13 predicted proteins | sample RifCSPhighO2_12_FD_107253 | JGI IMG/M metagenome (GOLD analysis project Ga0155596, IMG submission 107253) | Candidatus Yanofskybacteria bacterium RIFCSPHIGHO2_12_FULL_45_19b | reverse complement strand
GGGCTTTTTTAGCTGAATCTCCCAAAAAATTCATCTCCAATAAGCGTTGTTCCCACAGGCTGGAGAGGAGATTCTGGAAGAAGCGACCATTGGCAAAGATGCCCATGTTGGTAAGCGTGCAGGCGGGCAAAAGAATACGCAACGTATCGCAGGTCTTGCTCCGAATGTCGTTTTCCCAAGCCTTGAGAAAACGAAGGCGAACGTTGTCGCTAAGCCGATCCGTATCGGCTAGCCTAATCTTTTTCCCGTTACCCAAAATGTCATACTCCGCCTCCTCTTTCGGTTTGAGTCTGGTGAAATACTCGGACAAGCGCGGGATCAGTTCACGGTAAATTGTGAAGATGCGATCCATCCCGGCGACGAAGGTACCGGCTAGCCGACCAGCCATGATTTCCGGTACGAGCAGATAACGGAAATTGCCATGCTCGTCCAAGTCATCATAAAAGACGTAGCGCGAAGACTTTTCAATCGGTGATCCACCAATACGATGGTCTTCGATTGTCTTGGTGGCCAGATTGGAGATATCTTCAAAACAAAGCCAGGCTCCCTCCAACTCGCCAACCGAATCGTCACCGAACTGATTTAGTACCCGCTCTACCAGGTCGGCTGCTCGGCGCTGATCTGTGACACCTTCTTTGATAAACTCACGCCAGAAGATCTCCTTGAAACCGTCGCGCGATCGACTGTAGCGCGCAAACACCGCTCCCACGATACCCGACAGCTTGGGGTAGACTGCAAAAACATTGCTGTAGGGATCCGTGACATACTGTCTGAGTTGGCTTAATTCATCATAACTTAATTTCGTCATTCTTCCTCTCCTTTCAGCCAAGCCTGGATGGCCGGCAGAACTTCGGCTTCGCCGAAGACAAACTCTTGGTGAATGTATTGACTCTCGGCATCGCTGATGCCAAAAACCATTTTCGACTTCTGACCGCTGGGGAAAATGCAGAGCATCTTCCTGCAGACGGCAGCAGCCCCACCAAAGATCTCGATCTTGCCGTTGAGTTCGAGTTCCAGCAGTAGGCGCAAGTGTTCAAACTCCATTCCCCGCCCGTCGCTGGTGCCAAAGAAGATCCCAATGAAACGATGGCACCGTCGCACCCAGCGCAGACCTTGATCACGCACCTTGTTCGCAATCTCGCGCTCGGTCAGACCGGTCAGATCAAGTTTGGCATTACGGCAGAACTCATCCATGGATTCTTTGCCCATTGCATAAGCCACATGCCGATCCAGCACCTCGTGCCCCTCGCTTTCCAGCCAATCGACAATCGATCTAGCCAACAGCGGATTCTGTCCGCTGGTCATACTCACTGCCAGATAGAACTTCATACGCCTCCTCCTTTTTAACGCAAGAACCTTGCCAACTCACACTCCAGACGTAATCTGGAACGCTGAAAGACTTCTTCCGGACTACCATCTTTGTTGTTGACTTGCAGGTTGAAATATTTGGGCCTTACGTCACGGTCCCAGCGCAAATAACTCCTACGCACTACCTGCAATTTATCTAACCGCTCGTGACTATCAACGGCCTTGCCAGCCGACCGCATTCTTGCGACCGCCATTTCAGCCGGGATGTCATAGATAATCGTCAGATCCGGGCGAACAAATTTCTCACCCAGAATGCTCCAATTCATCTGGAGCAACTCCGACAAATCTTCTTCCCGACTAGATTCGCCACGAACACCGTAAACCAGAGAAGTCCGGTAGCGATCCGAAAGCACGATATCACCAAGTTTAAGGCGTGGGATGACTAGATCTCTCATCCGAGCCAAACTCTCCTTTGCATACCAAGTCTGAAAACTGATTGGGTCAGTGTGGTTGAGACCGTCGCGCTTCTTCAGGTCTTGGTAGATAAATCGACCATACTCACTGTCCGGGTCCGGTTCTTTCGTAACCAGCACCCTCTGGTTAGGGTTGCGGAGAGATTCCCGCAACCACTTAGCTATCAACTTTAGCTGGGTGGACTTCCCACAGGCGTCAATCCCTTCCAAAACAAGAAAGAAGCCGGGATGTGGATTAGGAATACCAAAAAGCATGATCTGTCTCCTTTCGTTGTCAAAGTAACTAAAAACGGCCTACCATCGGCCGTTTTTAGTATAGAGGAAATTGTCTAGGACGCAACCAGGCTTATTTAATTTCTACGCCCATTGAGCGGGCGGTGCCTTCGATAATCTTACCAGCCGCATCAAGATCATTAGCGTTAAGATCTTCCATTTTAATCTGCGCGATCTCTCTGACCTGCTCCTTGCTGATTTTACCCACCTTCTTTTTGTTCGGCTCACCCGAACCCTTTTCCGCTTTGGCCGCCTGACGAATTAAAAAGGCCGCCGGTGGAGTTTTTAGAATGAAATCAAAAGTACGATCCTCATAGATGGTAATCTCAGCCGGAATCACCTGCCCCATTTTTTCTCGGGTGGCCTCGTTAAACTTCATTACGAAGTCCTGGATATTAATACCATGCGGACCTAATGCCGTACCGACTGGTGGAGCTGGTGTGGCCTTACCCGCTTCTAACTGTAATTTTAGTTTGGTTTTTATTTTCTTTGCCATTTTGTTTTGTCTAAAGACTAGGGTCTAAGGACTAACGACAATCACTTTTTCCCCAGACTTGATATTAATGCTTTAATTTTTGCGGTTAACTCGCCACTAACTTTGTACAAATTATCAAACTGATTTTTTGTTACTAATTCGAGGTCTAAAGCAATATATAGCGTAGTTACAACCTCACTAATTGATCCGAGTGAAATCCTTAAGAATCTCTTAAACTCAAGGTCAGAGCCACGGCTACTGCCTTCTGCGATATTTAAAGCCACTGAAATTGCTGCCCTACGAATCTGACTAATTAGTCCGAAAATCTCGCTCTTTGGAAATTTATTCGAAATTCTGTAAATTTCAACACTGAATAACCTTGCCAATTTCCATACGTCCAAATTTTCAAAGCGATAATACATTTATTTTCTCTCTTTCTGCTCTAGACTCTAGACATTAGTCCTTAGACTTCTTATAGCTTCTTCACCTGCAAAAAATCTAGTTCTACCGGCGTCTCACGCCCGAACATCGTCACTAACACTTTAAGTCTGCCTCGTTCAGTGTCCACCTCCGCCACCCGACCATCGAAGTCCTTAAACGGACCATCCACGATCTTCACATTATCCCCCGCCACAATATCAAACTGATACTTTGGCTCATCCACCCCCATGCGCTTCATCAGCGAATCTACCTCTTCTTTGGAAAGCGGGGTCGGGATGGTGCCGGCGCCAATGAAGCCGGTGACGCTCGGCGTATTACGCACTACGTACCAGGAGTCATCCGTAACGATCATCTCCACTAGTACATAGCCGGGATAAATCTTTTCTTCAATCGTTTCACGCTTGCCCCCACGAATCTTAATCTTTTTTTCTTTCGGTACAATGACATTAAAAATCTTATCCTCTTTGGCAAGTGATTGAATGCGCTGTTTTAAGTTGCGCGCCACGTTATCTTCGTAACCAGCGTAGGTATGAATTGCGTACCAGTTACGTTCGCCGGTATTGATTTGTCTAGCCATAGGCTAATGAGTAATTAAACGATTAAGCACGAAGCTAAAAATAATGTCTAGTCCGCCCAAAAAAGCCGCCAAAACAATACTCATGCCAGCGACAATTAGGGTGTACTTAACCGTCTCCTGGCGGGTGGGCCAATGTACCCGTTGCATCTCCGCCCAAACATCTTTGAAAAAATTAGAAGTGTTGCTCATCCCTTGGTTTTTAGATTTGACTACTCTAACATACTAAAGCGTAAAAAGTCAATTTTTGCTATATATCCAGGTTCTTGACGTTCTTGGCATGGGTCTGGATAAACTTTTTGCGTGGCGCTACTTCATTGCCCATCAAAATCTCAAAAATCTCATCGGCCGCCTCGGCATCAGCCGAATTAACTTGTAGCAAAACACGGTTGGCTGGATTCATGGTGGTCTCCCACAACTGTTCGGCGTTCATTTCGCCCAAGCCCTTGTAGCGCTGAATACTCAGCCCGGCAATTTTGGCTTCTGGTGCGATAGTATTGGTCAGTCGACTATCACCCAATTCTGATACCTCCCACTCGCCCGCCAAAGCTTTGGCGTCGGCGGGACCCTCCTTTTCAGTCGTTTTTTTCGACTTTCTGTCTTCAGTTTTTTTTATCTGATCCGCCACCAACTCTTTAATGATCTGGTCGCGCTCACCATCACTATAGGCGTAACGCTCCACACTGCCTTTGTGAATTTTATAAAGCGGCGGCTGAGTAATATAAACATGGCCCTGCTTAATTAGTTCTGGAAAATAGCGATAAAATAGCGTTAACAAAAGGGTGCGAATGTGTTCACCATCGACATCAGCATCGGTCATGATCATAATTTTATGGTAACGCAACTTACTGATATCAAATTCATCACCAATGGCCGCACCCATGGCAATCACTAGCGCACGAATTTCGGCGAAACCAAGAATTTTATCGATACGCGCTTTTTCCACATTTAAAATTTTACCCTTCAAAGGCAGAATCGCTTGGAAACGACGGTTGCGCCCTTGCTTGGCACTATTATGCACAAACACCCCACTGGCTAAGGCAAAATTATGGGTACCCGGAACCTCAATATCATAGACATCAACCTTCTTTTTGAGCTTGATAATTTTCTTGATTCGATGGTTGCGATTTTTTACAGCATCATTAAATCTTTGGCGATCGTTACCAAAAAATCTTTCTAATATAGTGTCAAAACGCAATAGACTTTTATCGTTAGTCTCTTTTCTAATTTGATTATACTGCTCTAGATCGATTTGTTTTTCCTGCTGATAAATTTGGCCTAACACGGCCAGTGCTTTATTTAGATAAGTTTGGTTATAGGCAGTCTTTCTTTTATCTCTGAAGACTGGTGTCCACTGTTCTCTAGTTTTCTCGCTACGCCATTTTTTTAATGTCTGGTCTTGCCACTGTCCAATCGATGCCTCGGAATACTGTAGTTTCTTTTCCGGATGATTTTCGAAATATACTCTGGTACCGTCGGACTGTTTTTTGCGGTTTTCTTGGTTAGCCCAATATTCCTTTTGACTTAAATTAAGTAGCTCATTATTACGCTTCTGATATTTTGGATTGTTTCGATAAAACTCCAAAAACTTTTCGCCCATAAATTTTTTATACTCCGCATTTTCCCATTGTTTTTTGGCATTTTCACTAAACAACGCTCTGTTTTCTAAGCTTTTTTGTTTTGCTTTTTCTCTAAATTCCGGTTTTCGCTTAGTCTCGATCGCTCGTTTTTGCACATCCGGCCGAAGCAGGGTGTGTTTAATATTACTATAATGTACCATCATATGATCCTCGTATGATAAGCGATCTATATTAGTCGGGTTATTATTTCGTTTGTTGAAATCTACATGGTGTCGATGTTTACCATTACCCGCGGCATAGACCCCAGATTTCAAGTTATAAAGGTCAGCTAAGACATGGGTGTAATTCCACTTTTTGGCCTTAGGATCAAAAACCATCTCATAACCATCCAGAGTGTAGTTTCCTTCTTTTTTAGAAACCTTCCGATACAAAGGAGCTAGACTGTGTGTCGGATTTAATTCACTCGCTGAATGGTAAGAACCGTCTACTAATCTAAATGGGTGATCCGGAGTACAAACCAATTGTTCTCCATTATCCAAAATTATTTTTATAACTACAGCCGCTCTCTTGGTAATTCTAGGGTACATGATCGGAGCGATGCCCATATGACCATTATCTAGCATGGTATAGCAAAAATTCTTCACCCCTTTTTTGTCTTCCTCGATCAACTCCCTAAAAGATAAATTCCTTCCGTCGACTAAGGCAATTTTTGTGTCTCCATCCCAACAGCCTCCGGCACTGTCGCCCTCGACGATAAACAACTCAGATTCGCTCGGATCACGACTCGAACAGTCCGCCAGTTTGCCTGGTAAAGTTAAACCCTCCAGCGCTCCCTTACGAATGACATTTTCACGCGCCGCTTTGGCCGCCATCCGCGCCTTAGAAGCCAAAATTACCTTTTCTAAAATGGCGCGCGCGTCATTGGGGTTGCGGTCTAACCAGTCCGGTAACTCGATATTAAGCACCCCCTCCACCGCAGTACGCCCCTCCGGGTTTCCCAGCTTAGCCTTGGTCTGGCCTTCAAACTGTGGCTCACGTAATTTAACCGAAATTACCACTGTTAGACCCTCGCGAATATCTTCGCCAGTTAAATTGTCGTCTTTTTCTTTTAGATAGCCATTTTTACGGGCGTAGTCATTGAGTGCGCGCGTACTAGCAGTACGAAAACCGGTGATGTGCATACCACCCTCAACAGTGTGGATGTTGTTGGCAAAACCTAGTTCCTTACCCTGAATTTCATCGGTATATTGAAAAGCCACTTCTACCTGCAGACCTTCGGCCTCTTTGTTGGTGTAAAAAATATTATCATGCTTGGCTTCAGCGTTACGATTAAGGAAGTACTTAATAAACGAGACTAGCCCGCCGTCAAAATAAAAAGTCAGTGACGGATACTCATTTATTACCTTACCAGTATCATTAGGATGACTGATTGGATTGCGCTCATCAGTGATACTAATGCGCACCCCCCGAATCAAGTAAGCCTGCTGGCGTAAATGGGTGATAATAGTTTCCCAATTGAAAGCAATTTCTTTAAAAACCTCCGGGTCAGGCTGGAAGATTGTAGTGGTACCGTTAGGAGCTTTAACTTTGCCGACCAGGCGTACCGCCTCTTTGGGCACGCCCCGTGAATATTCCTGCTCGTATAATTCTCCGTCGCGTATCACTTCGACTTTGACATAAGCCGACAGAGCGTTCACCACCGAAGCGCCAACTCCATGCAAACCACCAGAAATTTTATAAGACTCACCACCAAATTTACCACCCGCATGCAAAGTAGTCATGACGGTTTCCAAGGTAGACTTACCAGTTTGTTTGTGCTTTTCGACCGGGATACCACGGCCATCATCTTTCACTGAAACCATGTTGTCTGGTAAAAGTTTTAGTTCAATATTTTTGGCATAGCCCGCCAACGCTTCATCGTAGCAGTTATCAAATATTTCCCAAATCAAATGGTGCACCCCCTCGGGGCCAGTTGAACCAATATACATCCCCGGTCGCTTTCGCACCGGATCAAGCCCTTCTAAAATAAAAATATCCTTCGCGGTATATGAGTTTTGCGCCTTTTTCTCAGCCATTTTATATCCTTAATTCTAGCATTTTATCAATACTGAATCAAGCAATCTGGGTGCCCTTATTTTGCCTCGGCTAGCTGTCGGAGGAGATGCAAGCTCGCGGTCCCCGCCTTAGGCGGGGTTGCGCTCCGAGAGAGCAGTGAGCGCGAGCCGCAGCGACTGAAGGAAGTCCCGTGGGAGAGCGAGCGACTCACGGTAGCAAGAGGCAAGATGAGGGCACTGGTATTACCGTAATTCTGCCTTAAATTGTGTAGCGGTTTCGGAGTAGACTTTGGCCTGAATTGGGTCAATCTCACTACTCAAAAGCGTGCGCTCGTTGCTACGATAAACAATCCGGTAGGTGTAGCTAATCGTCCCGCTGCCGAATTTTTCCTCATTTTCATAGCTATCCAGTAATTTTACTTCTTCTACCAGATCGCCTCCGCTGTCCCTAATCAAATCAAAGTAGTCATTGGGCACGAAATTTTTATCCACCACAAAAGAGATGTCGCGGGTAATCGGCGGGTACTTACTGACCTCCTTGAACTGATTACCTAGTTTTAGTTGTTTTTTAACCCGTTCGTCTTGCGACCACAACAACCGAATATCGGGCAGATCCATACTCAAAATTGCCAGCCGTTCTAAACCAAAACCGAAGGCCCAACCGGTCCACTTGGAACTATCAATGCCAAATTTTTCCAAGACACTCCCCTTTACCACGCCACTACCTAAAACTTCAACCCACTGCGCTCCGCGCTCCGTCGCCAAAAGCTCTGGCGGCGTGCGACCGAAGTCACCAGACGAAGGCGAGCCGTCATCATTTTTTACTTGAACCTCCATCTCCAAACTGGGATGGGTGTAAGGAAAAGTGTCTGGATTAAAACGGTACTTTACCTCCGCCCCAAAAATCGCCTTAGCAATCTCGGACAAAACTTTTTTCAAATCCGCTTCGCCGATTATTTGTTTTTCTTTGGGCGCCAAATACCAGCCATCAATTTGATGAAAGACATTCATATGATGACGATCAATCTCATCTTTGCGATAAACTTTACCAAAAGAAAAACCGCCCACGGCCTCCCCCGCCGCCATCCGCTTTTTAGTTTCCGCGTTAAGCATGTGGTAGTACCACATTACCGTGGTATGCGTGCGAAGAATATTTTTTTCATCCACGTAATAGGTATCCGACTTGGAGCGGGCGGGGTGGTCAGCTGGGAAATCAAACAAATCAAAACTAATATCCGCTGGCACAATCTCAGGAATCTCTAGGATGTCGAAATCCTTAAAATCTGGAATCGCTAAAATACGCTGGACCATTTCTGCCAGCGGACTATCGGCAGTACGCGACAAATCTGGCATGACTAAAAAGCGTTCAATACGTCTGGCTTCGGCATCAGTGCGTTTAGCCAACTGCTCAAGGATAGTTTTTTCTTCTGGCAGAGTAACTTTTATGTTTTGCATTTTGGTTTACTTAAACAAGAGATAGACTAACAACAAAACTGCCACCGGTAAAGCAAAGAAAAACGAGGATTGAAACAGTTCGCCCGCCGGTATTAGTTGATTAATCAGTTTTCGTACTCCTAGAATTAGCCAAGTAATCACTCCCCACAGTGCCAAACCCAGGGCCGCATAAAATGCTCCCTTCTGCGCCTGGCTAGCTTGATATGGATCCACCCGCCACACTGCCAGTCCCAAGGCCACCAGCATTAGTAGCGTGGCAATTGTCACCCCATAAATTGACCAGTTTCGCTCACCTGACATAGAGAGATTATAACAACTTCCGACTAGAGAAAAAACCACCTTGCCCCTCCGAAGCAAAAACCGCCACTAGGCGATTTTTGCAAAAGATGGTTGCGCGGGCGACGGGATTTGAACCCGTAGTCTCCTCCGTGACAGGGAGGCGCGATAACCAGGTTACGCTACGCCCGCAATATTATATTTCAAAACCTCAAAAGCTTTTAGAAAAATATTATACTTTCTTTTCAATAACATATCAACTGGCGCATTATCATACATCAACTTAAACAACGCAAGACTATCATGTCTGGATAGTATAAAATCAAATCCACCTCGTTGATGTTTTTGCCGTATCTGTCCACCAACAACGCGTCCCTTCAAGGATTTTCTGAGACCATCCAAAAAATCTTTACTACCAGAGGTAAATTGAGTAGTGAACACCCAGTTCCAATTATTTCTCGATTTTCTCCAGTATTGTTTTAGGTTTACTCCTCCATCACCATCAAAATACCCTCTTACAAAATCACCGATATAAGCTCTGGGTACTTCTGGAAATTTTGCTACCAAACTTTTGTTTTGAATTACCCCCAGCTTCTCCAAGTCTTCTACTATCAACCTAGCACCTATCTGTATTCGATAACAATTTTTATAATTCGGATTGTCTTTTTCTCGCAATCTAAAGCTTATTTTATGACTAGAGCCTAACAATTTTCTAACCTTTTCAATTAACTCTGCATCCGTTGATGTGTATTCTAAATAGTAATAACCATGCGTGTTTTTATATAGAGAGCCATCGGCAAAAGTATAGCCTAAAATATAAGCCATTTCTGATGACCAGGTTTTAAAAAAATTTGTATTAAAATCCTTAGACAACTACTAATTTTATCATTTTTAGCCTCATCATAAAAGCCCCTTATGGGGCTTTTATGATGACTTTGTGCCGGCGGAAGGAATCGGACCTTCTTATGACGCTTATGAAACGCCCGCTCTACCATTGAGCTACGCCGGCTCTTTCTTGCTAGCCAACAAACCTTCTATTAACCCTAATATCCTATACAATATGGAGCTACCTTTCAATACTGACAATCGAAAAGTGCCAAAATAATTATCATGATTGGCATATATTTTTTTATGTTTTGCTTTAACAAAGACTGGTTTTTTGAATTCAGATTGGGGAATATTAAGATACTCTGACCAAAATTTAGTTACCACATCAACTCGTGCCCGATGTGTTTCGTTAATCGTAAAACGGTAGGAAAAATGTTCTCTTGGCACAGAGAAGAATTTAACAAACCAGTGTCGCATAAAACGAATAAGTTGCGGATCAGAATTTACAAACTCTATTCTACGAGACTTCTTCGCACCTTCAGCAAGATAGAGGGCTAGTCCAAAAACTAAATATTCACGATCAGAAACTTGCTTAAACTCTTTTAACCCATCTTCTTGATATTGTTTTATTATTTTTATTCTTTTATTTTTTTGAACTAATGCTCCGTTTACTTGACCCAAACGTAGACCATTTTCTTTTCTATCAAGCAAGTTCTGAATCTGAGATTGACTCAATTGGATATCTCTACACCACAAACTTACAGTACCCTTACTCACCTTTAGTTTTTTAGCAATTATGACAATACTTTCACCACTTTTTCGACGTAACTCGCGTGCCCTTATTCGTAAAGCAGACTTTGCCATAATTAATACCAAAGATTAGTAATCTGATTATATTATATCATTGGTACTATAAAATACAACGCACTTGGACTAAAAGGAACAAAATTACTTGCACTTTTGTCTACTAAGCTATACACTGGTACAAGTATAATATATCGCGGGGTGGAGCAGCCTGGTAGCTCGTCGGGCTCATAAACAAAATTGTGACCTATCGTAGTAATGCGATATGGAAAAACTTTCGAAATTGCCGGAAACCCTACCTGTCTTTTGGCAAGAGGGCAATCAGCAGCGAAGCCCTTCGGCAAGCTCAGGGTAAATTCCTTGATTTTGTTGGAGGTAACGTTCAGAGACTATAATGGAAGCTTCCTAACCCTATAGCTTAAGGATGACTGTGTCCTCCCGAAGCTTTAGCGAAGGAGGATGGGATAGTCCGAACCTGGGAGTAATTCCAGTTGTATCTCTGACCCAATCAGAGAAAACATCAAGAACCCGAAGGTCGTTGGTTCAAATCCAACCCCCGCAACCATTCGACGCGCAAAGGGCCAGAATATTTATTCTGGCCCTTTGCTTGCTCATGGCTTCGGCCTGAGCTCAGCCGAACGGCAAGCTTCGCGGAGAATGGCGGTGAGCCTGTCGAACCGCTACAATACAATCATGTATTATGTTTACTTGATTCTGTGTGACGACGATAGTCTTTACGCTGGAATCACAAACAATATCTAGCGGAGATTAACTGAACATAAAACAAAAAGCGGTGGACGCTACACTAAACTCCATCGCGGAATAAGGCTTCTATATTCAGAACAATTCAACACCAAAGAAGAAGCAATAAAACGAGAAAGGCAAATCAAGGGTTGGCGCCGAGAAAAAAAGTTAAATTTAATCAAATTCGGTAAACCTATAGTTTAGCCGAGTGCGACACGATGTGAAGATCCAACCCCCGCAACAAGGAGCGAAGGCGACGCAGTGCCCAGCGCCAGCAGGCGGCGGGTACCATGAAAATAATCCAGCTTTCGCTGGATTATTTTCATGCAAGGGAGTTGGAGATAGAACCGCTTGGTAATCTTAGATTGTATCCAGTATGGCCTTTCTGTAGTTTCTTGTCATTTTATGAGGAGAGTTAACCTTGGTTAACGTCGCTCCAAGTTTTCTCGCTAGAGCAATTGCATACTTTTGCATTTGGATATCTTCTTTATCACCAGTTAAAACATGAACCTCACTCTTTGGTTTTTTATATTTCATAATAATCGGTGATGGCGAACATAAAATTAGTTTTTTAACTGGAAATTTCAAGGATAAAAGGTAAGCAATTATGGCACCAATTGAAAATCCTATAAGAGTTGAGCCCTTGGGAAGTTTGGGCAAACTTAAAACATCATCCATAGAAAGATGTAGGTACTTAACATTCTTGGGGAAATTATACTTTTTATCTCCTAGTCCTGGAATTATATAAATCATAAAAATTTAAGGGTAGACGATACCGAGTCTCGGCGTCGTCTACCCCCATACCCAGAGGAGCGAAATCAGCGCCTCAACTGCTTTGCGATTGGGCCGATTGGATCGAACTCCCCATCCTTGACGGCATTCGTGAAGGCGGCCCATTCATTATTGGTGAAAAACAGAATGCCCGCCTCGCGATTCTTGGAATCACGCACGGCGACTCCCTTTCTTTTTCGGGCTATTTCAACACACCAGGCCCCGCCCGCTGTGGTTCCATAGCCCTTGACGAAATCGGAGTCTTTTACTGGAAAGCTTTTGTCTTTCTTCAAGGTGCTTTCTCCTTTCTTCAGAGAGGCTGATTAACAACCCCTCATCAAAGTACAGGACCATCCCTGTCTGTGGGTATAATACAACAAGACAGCATCTTTATCAAGAGTTGGAACTTTTGTGAACTTTGATAAATCGACTCTTGAAGAGCCATAATTAAAGACCATCTCAAGCTAGTCAAAGCCAGGCAGGCCGACCGACAAGAGACATGCGACATAAAACTAAAAGTATAGAACGAACAATAATACGCGAGTTTGAGATAATCAAAGAGAACAATAATCATTGACGAACTCCTAAATTACCAACTCCTCACAAATCCAAACCTTGTATTACTGCAGTAGCCAGCCAAAGCGATTGAAAGGTTTTTGACCGAGCTCGAATAGCTATCTCGTTCCATTAGTACTGCCAGCCGGGAAACCGCCTACTTAGGCACTTTTTCCTGGTTGGCGGTTTTTTGTTTCTACTAATTTTTTATTTGACAATTTACAACTTTAACTGTATTGTTTTGAGAACCGATTCTTCCTAAATTCAGCCCTCAAGTGCATATTCTTCGGTATTAATATCTTTTAATAAATTCTTCTCTTGC
>Ga0155596_125_pt1 | contig 24565 bp, 19 predicted proteins | sample RifCSPhighO2_12_FD_107253 | JGI IMG/M metagenome (GOLD analysis project Ga0155596, IMG submission 107253) | Candidatus Yanofskybacteria bacterium RIFCSPHIGHO2_12_FULL_45_19b | reverse complement strand
TAGAGTGCAAGAGAATGGCAACGTCGGCATCGGGACGAGCACTCCCCTGGTTAAATTTGCTGTCCATGACGGGATGGCCTCGATTTCCTTCAATTCGCAAGATGGCACCGTGCTCCAACTGCAAGATTCGGATGGCACCTGTACTTTCAACCCGGAATCGGGTGGGCTAACTCCTTCCTGTTCCTCCGACGCACGGTTGAAGCATGCTATCGTGGCCGCGCCGGAGCAACTTAGTTATCTGACAGGAATTCCCGTTCGGCAGTACGTGGTCAATGCTTCCGGTGAGACCAAGATTGGCACGATAGCGCAAGAATTATTGACTGCTGGCTATGGTGACCTAGTCTCTCTGGGTAGTGACGGTTACTACCAAGTGGCTGAGGTTAATCCGTGGCAGTTGGTCAAGGGCATTCAGGAGTTGGACGCTAAACAAGCCTCTTTGTCGTTGAGTTTTGAGGAGTTGGTAGCCAGAGTGGCGAGTTTGTCTGCCCAATTTGCGCCGATCAGTGCTGGCAGTAATGTGCAGATAGTCAGCCAAAGTGGTTTGGGTGATATTTTCGACCGGCCCTTAGCTTGGTTTAGTGGGGTGTTGCGAGCGACCAGCGACATTATTACCGAGGGAGCGCATAAAACCTATTACTCATTGACTGGCCTATTTGATTGGGAATTTGACCCCGCTACCATGGTCGCCAATTGGTGGACCCGCGAAATCGATATTGGCTCAAGCGTGGATGATGCTACCCGCACACTGTTTAGTGGTCCTAGTGCTCAGGCCGCTAAGCAATCGCGCGCTGATTTAGCGGAAAATGGAAATTACTTGGCCACCTATGGCGTGGATTCCACGCGGGGCGAAACCCAATTAAGTGGCTCTAGCCAATTGGTGAGCGGTGAGGCTAAAATCTTCTTTGACTTCTCCTTTAGCGCGCTGATTTCTGACCAGATTCCGCTTAAAGTCATTTTAACTCCCACGAGCGCGCTTCAAGGGCAACTTTATGTAGCGGAAAAGAGTAGGCACGGCTTTGTGGTGAAGGTATTGAATGGCAGTAACGACGGTAGCTTTGATTGGTTGGTGATTGCCAGGCGGAAGGGTTACGAGGGGAATGAGGCGAGCAATCAACCCCAAATGACTAATGACAATTCAATGACAAATGGACAAAATCCAAACGGAGGAACCGCGTCTAGCTCTAGTGGTTTACCATTCTCGGATTCAACCACTTCACCAACACCAGTACCGGATGCAATTACCTCTCCCTCGCCGGACTCGGGATCTACGGCTACGCCTTCGACAACTCCGACCCCAACGGATGCTAGTACCCCAACCCCAACACCTACGGATACAACTACGCCGACACCAAATCCAGCTCCGGTGGATACCCCAACCCCAACACCTACGGATACAACTACGCCGACACCAAATCCAGCTCCGGTGGATACCCCCACCCCAACCCCAGAGGCTACCCCAGCCCCAGTGGAATTGCCAGTGACAGAATAGTAGTTAAATTCGAAACAATCTTAGCGAATGACTAATGGCAAATGAACTAATGACTAATCAAATCGAAAGTTCAAATGACAAAAAATATGATTTGGAGGAGAGAACGGCTTGTTTTGGAGAAGCGGTGATTGATTTAGTTAGGGCAGTTAAATTTAGTGTCTTGGCCCGATCTATCCTAGATCAATTACTCAGATCCGCTACCAGTATCGGTGCCAACTACATGGAGGCTGATGTGGCTGAATCAAAAGTAGACTTTCGCCACAAAATTGGCATTTGCAAGAAAGAAACCAAAGAAACTCTACATTGGTTGCGGATGTTAGCTAGGGCAGAGTCTAGTAAGCAAGAAGAGTGTAGAGTTTTATGGAAAGAAGCACATGAATTATTACTAATATTTTCTGCTATTGTAAAACGTAAGTATTGATTTGAATTTTGGTTTTTGCCATTGATTAGTCATTATTAATTTGTCATTTGTCATTTAATATTTGGTGCTTACCTAGATGATTAGAAATTGTAAATTTGCTGGTTGTTAGGGGGCGTGGGTGTATCACGGATAGCCAGGGGAGGGGTGTTTTTTTCAGAACTCGTGCTATAGTAGTAGTAGCAAGCCGTGAGATGGACAGAATTAGCTGTCTGGTATATGATGAGTGTGGTATGAAAGTTATCCATTACAACATTGTGCTACAACCTGAGCCCGAAGGTGGCTATACGGTATTGGTGCCAGCTTTGCCAGGTTGTATTAGCTATGGTAAAACTTTGGGCGCAGCAAAAAAGCTGGCACAAGATGCTATTGTCGGATACATCACTAGTCTGAAAAAACATGGGCAGTCTATTCCGCGTGATGATAGTCGGTTAGTTGATACTGTCCGGATCAAGTTTGATGCCAAGGCTCGTACTTATGCCTAGGATACCCACCCTCACTGCTAAAAAAGTAGTCAAAATCCTGAAACAAAATGGCTTCCAGTTGGATCGCTCTACCGGAAGCCATTTTGTTTTCTATAATCCGAGTACGCGGAAATGTATTACAGTACCAGTGCACAGCAAAGATTTGCCCAGAGGCACGATGCTGTCAATATTACGCCAAGCGGGTTTGTCTAAAAAAAAGAATGACTAAGATCATAGAAAACGATAACCTGCCTAATACCGGAGGCTTTGGCGCGGTGAGTCTCGGGACAGCCCAGGAAAAAATCGCGGAGCGTTGTCCGTACTGCCAGAGCAAAGACTTCGTCAAACGCGGTCTGCGTAAAAAGAAACTGGAGTCAGTCCAGCTCTATCTTTGTCGTAACCCGGAGTGTGGCCGTACTTTTACCGCGCAATTTATTAAAGGGCGGCACTATCCGATCAAGTTAATTATTGAAGGGCTGAATTACTACAATCTCGGTTGGGGGCTGGAGCAGACCTGTCGCTTGCTTTACCAAAAATTTGGGGCGAATCCGGGGGCGAGCACTCTGGCGGGTTGGGTAGCCCAGTATGCTGGGCTGTGCCGTTACTGTCGCTTGCGACCCTACGCGTTGAAAATCTGTAAACCGCAGGATACGGTAGAGGTCGTCAATATGGCACACCGTCAGATTTACCGCTTTCTTTATCACCGCCCTAAGTTGCGTCTGGCGATTGAAGAACACTTTAAACATCGCCACCTGGAGCCACTGAAAGATTATCTGGACGGTGTGGCCGCGGAAACTCCGCACCAATATTTTCAGGAGGGTCTGCGTATCTCCGAGGTCAAAACCAAATTCAGTACCGCCCAGATGATTATTCGCAAAAAGCATAACTATGCTAATGAACTGGCGAATTTTGTTTTGCAGGCGGTCAAGGAGAATAAACAGCGCCATAGTGAATTGCAAAGATTTTTCATCGCCAATGACTCGGTGACCGTGGCGGCTGAGGTGCCGGTGTATATCAGGAAGGAGGATATTGAGCACATGGAGAATCAGCTTGGTTTCGAGATACCAGAGTATCTCGAAACCAAGCGTAGCCGTCCCAATGCCGATATTGTTGAAAAGAAAATTTCTGGTATTCCGCGGTTGCTGACGGGGCATATCGATTTAGTGCAGGTGCGCAATGGTCAGATTCATCTGCTCGACTACAAACCCAATGCCGCCAAAGAAAAACCGATTGAACAGTTGACTTGGTATGCTTTGGCGCTGTCGCGTTTAACCGGATTGCGCTTGTACGAGTTTAAATGCGCCTGGTTTGACGAGCACGATTATTTTGAATTCTTCCCTTTGCATGTGGTCAAAAAGATCCAGAATCGCAAGCAGAAAAGATTTGGGCTGAAAATTGGCAAAGTGGTTGAATTATCGGAAGAAAACAAATTAAATATTATTTAGACGACTTACCGTATGGCCTACTCGTATAAAACCAGTCAGTTCACTCCTAAAAGACCGGTGCATAGTTTTCGTGATCTAGAGGTCTATCAAAGAACCCTGGAAGCCTCAGTGGTAATAGTAAAGGATCTGAAAGGTAAACTGACCAAACTACGTTATCCATTTTTGGAGCACATGATTAACGCCGCGATGTCGATACCATTATGGCTGGGGGAGGCTCACTCCATCCGTTTTGGTAATCACGCGACCGGTATTTTACTGCTGGAGCGGGCGATGGCGGGTTGCAATAAGCTGGTGATTTATTTGGAGCAGATCCGGGGTATCTATGGCAGTAAGCTAGATTTTGATTTAATTGAGAGTTTGATTAAAAAATATGCCGAGACCCGCGGAAAAATCTTTCGCCTGGAAAAGGCCTGGCAGAAGTTTGAACCGCCCAAGCGCTAGTGAGGTGGGATAACTCATTTGCCCTTCTTCACCTGCGGGTTATAATTAACCTAACAATTTAATCGTGGGTTTCGGAGGTTGGTTTAACGCCAAGAATGCCGTTAAATGAGCCGCTGAACTCACCGCATACCTATGCGATGGAATCCCTTTGCGAAGCGGGATGTCCCGGTGGCCGTCGCCGAGATAGGGTGGGAGAGAGCGGAGTCTGGATTTAATCCGGACGACCCGACCACTTTAAAGATCGGCCAGGTGGTCCGGGGCTGTTTGTTAGCCTTGGTTGCTCTGCTACCGGTTTTTGTTTTGCCGTTTACGGCACCCGGCGATGTCCTGACATCAAACAAGCAGATTTTATTGTATGTTCTGCTGATGGCGGGGCTAGTCGCCTGGTTGGCAGTGATTATCCGTCAGGGCGGACTAATTTTGCGTCGCAGTGGTCTGGAGTGGGGGATCTTGGCGGTGTTGGGCGCTGGTATTTTGGCGGCGGGATTCTCGGCCCGCAACTATCTCAGCATCACCAACCCGAATGGTCTGATGGGGTTGGCCAGTATGCTGTTGTTCTTCTTTTTGGTGCTCAACTTTTTTGAGCGGGGGAAACTGTCACGGCTAGTAGATTGGTTTATTTTGGGTGCCGGCGTCGCCTGCTTGGTAGCTTTGCTGGTGCTGTTTGGGGTACCAATGTTTAAACCGATTGCTTGGTTAAGCGGGACCACCGTTACTTTACTTAATACGGTTGGTTCAGCTAATGCGCTGGGTGGCATTGCTTGTTTGGTCTTGATTTTAGTGATGACCAAGCGAATTGATGAAGTAGGGGTGGTGGCAACCGAATACCCCACCACTTGGAAGGTGATTCGTATCGTGGCAGGAGTATTAGCGGCGCTCTATTTGTTGATTTTAAACTGGTCAATTTTTTATGTGGTTTTGGCGGTAGGAATGGCGGGGATAATTATTGGTCCGGGTATTATTCAAAAACTGACTGGTCAAAAATCCAAGTTTGGGGCGATCCACATGGTTGGTCCATTGGTGGTATTTGTGGTTACTCTGCTTTTAATTTTTGGTAGCTCCTATCTTAATTTCGGCTCGTTGCGGAGCGGTCTGCCGGTTGAGGTGCCATTATCACAGAGCGGTTCCTGGGGGATTGCGCAGGGGGCCATTAAAGAGCGACCAATTTTGGGTTTCGGTCAGGATAACTTTGTGCTGGCCTTTGACAAATATCGCTCGACTGCGCTCAATAATACTCAACTGTGGTCGTCACGTTTCTTTGATAGTACTTCCGAGCTGTTCAATATCTTGATTGAGCAAGGAGTTTTAGGGGTGTTGGTTTGGCTGTTCTTTTTGGGCGCGTTATTTTACCGAGCCTTTGGTAGCAAACGACCAGATTATCATGGCTTAGGCGCTTTGTGGTCAGTAATGCCAGCGATCTTGGGAGCAATGGTACTATTTGCGCTTTATCCAGCTAATCCGGTTTTGACGCTGGGGTTTTGGGTATTGTTAGCGGTGGCGGGTGCTGGACTTAATCGAGCGGACGAAGACATCAAGGTAAAGATGGATGACGCTTCACTACCTTCAATTTTATCATCGCTCGCCTTCGTGGTGGTGTTGGTGTTTGGTTTGGTGGGGGGCTATTTGCTGTTCCAGAAATATTCGGGCGAAGTTTACTTTGCTCAGGCGGCCAGATTGGATTTGAGTAAAGAGGAAAATCTGCAAGCGGCGACTGATCTGTTAACGCGGGCGATTAACACCAACTCACACGATGATCGCTATCTAAACAACCTCGGCTCGTTGTTGTTGAGCCAGGTCAATACCGAGATTAAGAAGACCAGCGGTGATCAAAAGGTGATTCAACAACGCTTTACTAACTTTACTGATGGTGCCATCCAGGTGGCCCAACGCATGACGGTGGATCCAGATAATGCCGTCGGTTGGTTGAATGCTGGCACGATGTTCGAAAACTTGATTGGTCTGCGCGCTGGCGCCGATGTGGCGGCGCTCGACAGTTATAGGAACTACACGCAACGTGCCCCGCAAGATCCCACTGGATTTTTACGCATGGGGAGTGTTTATCTGGCCCGGGCCGATCTCAATACCAACGCTATTCGTACGGCCCAGACTAATAAACAACCGTTGAAAAACGAGAAAGACCTGACCGTACTAATTAATAGTGACTATAAAAACGCCGAGAGCAATTTTAAGCAGGCCGTGGCGCTGAAGCCCGATTTAGCCACAGCGTTATATAATTTAGGGGTGGTCTATGAGCGAGAAAATCGTTTAGACGAAGCGACCAAACAACTTGAGCTGACCCGTTCGGCCAATCCTAATGACGCTGGCTTGTATTTCGAGTTGGCCTTACTTTATTATCGTAATAACAAGAAAGACCAGGCGATAACCGAGTTGACGCAGGCGATCGCAACCTTCAAAGATTATTCCAATGCGCGTTGGTATCTAGCCTTAATGTTGGAGGAAAAGGGCGATATCGAAGGAGCGAAGGCGCAGTTGCAGGAAATTCTCAAGTTGGATGTGAATAAAGATAATCAGACTATTATTGACAAGCTGGCGGCGTTAGAAGCCGGTCAACGCGAGATTCCGCCGGGGAAGGTAACCGGCGAACAGCCGATCGGTGAAACCACTGGTTCGGCCGCGACCACTAGAAAATAATGCCTGCAGAAAAGTCACCAACTATCGGAATAGAACAGCTTATCACCTGGGTGCGCCCAGGGCGCACCCAGGTGATTGCTCTGGTAATTTTGCTACCCTTACTCTGGTTGGGTTGGCAATTTTTTTGGCCAGTTAATCGCAAGGCAGATACGATAGTTAAATTTACCATTGAGCGGGGTGAGAGTTCACGAGCAGTGGCCGAACAATTAGCACAAAGCGGGGTAGTGCGTAGCAGTTTTTGGTTTCTGTTTTACTCGCGTATTACTTTCCGTACGGAAAACTTTCAGGCCGGACGCTATGCCATAGGGCAAAATCAGAGTATTGCCAATTTAACTAAACAATTTGCAGACGGGCGAGCGGAATCCAGTGACATTTCCGTTTTTATTCCCGAAGGCTCTAATCTGGCTGATATCGACAAAATCTTAGCACAAGTCGGGCTAATTAGGTTGGGCACACTTTTAACTCCAGAGAATCTTAAACTGGAAGGCCACTTCTTTCCCGATACTTACTACTTCTGGCCTGGCTTTGATGATAACGGCCTAGAGATTAAAAACAAATTGTTAGCTACTTTTGCAGAAAAAGTCGCTCCTTTGCAAACTTGGTATGCTTTAAGCGAAACAGAGTTTAGAGAAAAACTAATCGTCGCCTCATTGTTGGAAAAAGAGGTGCGTCATTTGGAAGAGATGCGTTTAGTGGCGGGAATTATGTATAACCGTTTGAAAAAGGGCATGCCCTTACAGATTGATGCCACGGTAGGCTACGGTGTCTGTCTGCCAAAGTTTGAAAAGGGAATTTATTGCGATGTTAGTCAGGCTAATATTATCAAGGGCATCAGTGATAATGGCCCGTACAGTACCTACAAGCGCAAAGGTTTTCCACCTGGCCCGATTACTAATCCGGGTTTGCAGGCGATCGTGGCGGCGATGAATCCGTTAAAAACTGACTACTATTACTATCTTTCGGCGCGTGATGGCCGTACCATCTTTAGTAAAACCGGTGCGGAACACGAAGCCAATCGGCGTAAGTACCTCGGTCACTAGCTGAAATTTCTACAATCTTTGCGCGATCGCACCATAATTAAAGAATGAAAAGTGAGTTTATAAAACAACTAGTCGAAGTTTTATCCGATTTGCCGGTAATTTTTAAGCAGGAATCTTTGCAACGCAAGATGATGCGGCTAGGAGGCTATAATCCAAATAAAATAGACAGCGCGCTCTATAATCTAAATCGGCGAGGGATTTTTGAAAAAAGAAAAAATGGCCTGGCCTTTACTAAAAAGGGCAACGTTTGGTTTAAAAAACACCGACTTAACTACTTTCAAGAACAAATAAAACTAAAAAAGTGGGATAAACGCTGGCGGATAATTATTTTTGATATACCAAAACAGCTACATAACCGGCGTAGTTATTTTCAAAAGAAGATAAAAGGTTTTGGTTTTTATGCCTTACAGAAGAGCGTTTATGTTTTTCCTTATGTTTGTGAACAAGCACTCGGTATAATTGCTGAACAGTATAAATTGAATGAGTATATTGATATTTTGTTTGCTTTTGATTTGGGAACCAGAGAGGAGGAGGTTAAAAAATATTATGGACTATAGTGACAAAATCTACAATCTTGGCGCGATCGCGCCAAGATTGTAGATTTTGGAAGTTCAGGTTTTTTTGTTAGGGTAGAGTTGTAAAAGTTATAAAATGGAATTACCGGTAGACAGGGTGTGAGTATGTTATGAGTATGTTAAAAGACGCAGAGATACAATACATTGCTGATCTAGCACGGATTAAGTTAAGTGCAGAAGAGAAGTCTAAACTACAGGGCGAATTGTCCCTGATTTTGAATTTTATGGAACAACTTAAAGAACTACCCGTAGACGGTGTTGTTCCCACCACTATCGCTAGTGGGGCGGTTAATATCACTCGGCCAGATGTTCCAACAGTGGCAGATCCGGGAGTGGTTGGGGCGATGCTTGAACAGGCACCCGAACAGAAGGATGGGTTTGTTAAAGTAAAAGCGATACTAAAATAGAAATGCCAAATTTCCAATGACTAATGACAAATCAAATTCAAATGGCAAATGCCAAATATTAGGATTTAGGATTTTGTCATTGTTTAGTCATTTGGATTTAGTCATTTGTCATTAATCCCCCAATGGATATTAAAGCACTAACAATTAAAGATGTTCAAACTGGTATTAAGGCTGGGGAGTTTACGGCTGGCGAGTTGCGCCAGGAGTTTTTAAATTTAATTGAAAAAGAAAATCCAGAGTTAAACGCTTATCTATCGGTAAATGATAAACCTGAGATTGATTCTGCTGGCCCGCTGACTGGCGTGCAGTTAGCCATCAAAGATAATATCTGTATCAAGGGTGAGATTACTACGGCGGGTTCAAAAATTTTGGCTAACCACCGTGCCGTCTATGATGCCACCGTGATTAGTAAACTACGTAGTGCGGGGGCAAATTTTTTGGGAAAAACTAATTTGGATGAGTTCGCGATGGGCTCTTCTACTGAAAATTCTGCTTTTGGGGTAACTAAAAATCCATTAGACCATGAGCGCGTGCCGGGTGGCTCCAGTGGTGGTTCAGCCGCGGCAGTGGCGGCTGGTTTAGCTGTGGCGGCGCTGGGTTCTGACACGGGCGGTTCTATTCGCCAGCCAGCCGCTTTTTGTGGGGTGGTAGGTATTAAACCGACTTATGGACGAGTGTCGCGTCACGGCTTGATTGCAATGGCTTCTAGCCTTGATCAAATTGGCACTCTGACTAAAAATGTTTACGATTCTGCTCTCCTGCTTAACTATCTATGCGGTCAGGATACCATGGATTCTACTACTGCGATCGAGACCGTGCCAGATTTTACGGCTGATTTGGATAAGTCAATTAAGGGGTTGCGGGTGGGAGTAGCTAAAGAATTTTTTGATGATGGATTGGATCCAGCGGTAGCGGAAAAAACCAAGCAGGCCATTGCTAAGCTAGAGGAGCTAGGAGCAAAGATTGTTGAAGTTAGTCTCCCGCATAGTCGCTATGCCCTGGCTACCTATTATTTGATTATGCCGTCAGAGGTTTCTTCTAACTTGGCACGTTTTGATGGTATGCGTTATGGGCTGTCAGAGCGGGCTGGCGCAGATTTATTAGCAATCTATCAAGATAGCCGTGGTAAGGGCTTTGGTGCCGAAGTGCGTCGACGGATAATTCTGGGTACCTACGCGCTGTCTTCTGGCTATTATGATGCCTACTATCTACGTGCCCAGAAAGTGCGCACCCTAATTATCCAGGATTTTGAAAAAGCCTTTGCTGATTGCGATGTGCTGGTTGGCCCAACTACACCTACCCCAGCCTTTAAAATTGGTGAGAAGGCGGATCCACTAGCAATGTATCTGGCCGATGTTTATACTGTGCCAGTCAATCTGGCTGGCTTGCCAGCCCTCTCGGTACCCTGTGGTTTGGTTCGGGACGAGGGAACAAGGGTAAGCTCAACGCGCGAGCTTCAAAACCAGGCAACGTCGGCCTGCGCTACGCCAGAGGCTGCCTCCTACGCCGAAGTGGCTACGAAGGCCGAGTCGGCGAGGCGAGCATCGGGACGACCCGTCGGCCTACACATTATTGGTGCCAAGTTTGACGAGGCCACCATTTTACGGGTGGCTCATCAGTATGAACAAGCAACCAAATAAACATGGCAGATAATCTTAGCAACCAAGCAATCAACGATCTCGCCCAGCAATCTATTAGCAAACTCTATGGTCACACCTTAGACAGATTTTCCTTGCTCGATGCCAATGGTAATTCACGCCTAGCTGATATTGGGGCTACGGTGGCTAGCAGGGCAAAAGATTTTGATTATAAAGGAGCGCTTAGCACGGTGCGCGATATCGGTATCGGGTTATCGGTTTTATTGGCGGCTATTTTGGTGGTGGCGTTATTGAAAATTGATCGCTACTGGAATGAGCGACTGGCAATTTTACGTAAAACTGTCACTGCTTCGCCGGAAGCGAAAAAACCGGGTGAGGATATTTTTGATGCCCGTTGGCAGGAGGTACGGGAACATATTAAATCCACCAATGCGGCCGAGTGGCGTTTTGCGGTGATTGAGGCGGACAAGATTTTAGATGATCTACTAAAGAAGGCAAAATATCCCGGCGATACTTTCGGCGAGCGTTTAATGTTGATGCAACCGGGCGACTTGGCTACTTTGGATAATCTTTGGTCGGCGCACAAACTACGCAATACTATTGCGCATAATCCGGACTATCAAGTTAGTTACGCGGAAGCACGGGAGGCGATTGAGAATTATGAGAAGGCGATTAGGGAGCTGGGGGAACTGGGGTAGTGTCAACTCTGCTCGCCCCTCTCTTCCTCTGCCGATAGACCGTGTGGGTAAATTTACGCCTCTCTCCTTCAGCTAGCCGACAAAAATTGGTACCTGGTCTAAAACTCAGCTCCCGCCAGCAAGTGGCGGGAGCTTTTCCCTCCAATTTTCTGTTACCGGCTAGCTTTCAGTCGGTTCGGCTCAATTTATAGCCCTTCAGTAAATTCAGGGCAAGCCACTCGGCTATAGGGCAGATGAAGGAGAGGGGCTTGGCTATGCCTGCTTAGCTAAAAACCACCTGGGCGATACGTTTTTGCGGCCTTTGTTGTACTTATTAGTTAGGTTGTGGTATAATATATAAATCGAGTTCTTGTTGAAAACCTAAACCAAGGCATCTAGGGGGTAAAGATGATTGTACCATTGATGAGAATGGCTATTGTTCTGGTCATTTTGGATTTGTTCTCCGCTGTGCTAATCGGTCTGGCCACGGTTCGCGCCGTGGCGTGGATGGCCCGTATTTCCAAGGACAGGTTTGAGGTCGTCGACGGAGTTAAGCTTTTTCTTGCTTCGGCGACCATCGCTTTTTCAGTTTTTGCAGTATCAGGTCTATTTCTCTCCTGGGATCTTGTAGGGTTCCAGAGGGAGATGGACAAAGAGCTCCAGCCGATCAAGCAAGAGTTTCGTCTGGTAGTCGAATCTCGTCCATGGGGATTTCGGCTGAAAGGTGAAGAGCGACTTTTGGATTTTGGTGGCGAGCTGGATCGAGTGATCCAGAAGCGGGACCAGGTTCTTCGGGATTACGGAGCTGTGATCTGGGGTGACTGGATGACCCGCCAAGGCAATGGTGGGAGCAGAAACTCCGTAGAATTTTCTGCCATCTATATCCCACACAAGTCTTTCTTCGGTCTGATTTTTCAAGTCCTTGTCCCACCAGCGCAGGAGCAAAGCAAGCCCTCGTCTGCCGTAAGGCAGACGAGGGCTGTATCATTTTTAAATACTATTTGATGAGGTTTTTTACGGCGGTAATGAGTTCGGGGTTGTTGAAGTGGGCCAACAATTCTTTAGGCCAGTTCTTGTCGGTGATGTTGATGGTTGGGTCAACCCCTTTGCCTTCGATCGGTTGACCATCTTCGCGTAAGGTCAAACTGTGCACTAAGAGCAAGGTATATTTTTCATCTGGTGAGAGTTGTTTTTCCATCGGAATCAGTTGCTCCACCGTACCCCAGCCTTTAGTGGTAGTGCCTACCAACACACCCACGTTGTATTTTTTTAAAGTTGCCGCCATTACTTCGGCGGAGGACTGCATTTGGCCGTCCGTTAAAATCACTACTTTTTTGTAACGTACTAAACTTTCTAGCCAACCCACCTTAGTCTTGAAGGGAGTTTTTTCGTCTTGATGGAAAAACTCGTAAGCGTACTGATCAGGGCCGATAAACGGACCGAGGAAGTATTGCAATATATCAATGGCTCCACCAACATTGCCACGCAGGTCAAAAATTAAAGTAGTGGGGGAGGTTTTAACTGAATTAGCCACCGCTTGCAACTCATCGAATGATTGAGGAGAAAACTTGGTGAGGTGCATATAGAAGATGTCCGGGGTGATAAAGCGGTAAATTACCGTTGGCTCGACTTTGGTTTGATCATACTGTTTTTTATTCTCTGGTTTAGCCAGCGCTTCGTAGGCGCGTTGCACCAAAGCCAGTTTTTGGACGGCTTCGGGGGATTTGTCGGCTTGCAGTTTTTCACCTTGTGTCTGGTAGGCCGTGGTGATGTCTTTTTCACTAGCGTCCTTACCAATTCCCAGAGCCGCATAAAGGTCAGTACTGGTGTCGACGTTGCTGACAGTGTCGCGCAGTTCTTTTTCCTGCTTGGCGCTGTACAAACGACTACGGCCGAACGGTTTTAAGTTGGCGAGCACGACATCGGTTACGCCGGTGATAAATTCTTTTTTCTTGTCGTCAGCTAAATCTTTAATTTGTTCAGCAATTAATTTTTGTACACCAGCCAGGTCAGTGGTTGTGAGAGTAAGTTCCGTGGCGTCTTTTTGGGCCACCTTGGCCGTGGCCAGTTTGTACAGGTTGGCTAGCTGTTCGTCAGTAGTCTTCTCCCAGTAGTTGGTTTTTACTTTATCAAACACTTCGGCCAAAAAAGCACGATAAGGATCGGTTTCGGGTTGAGCGGCGGAAATATTCGCCGGAGCTTTTTCACTAATACCTTTGAAAGTTAAATAGCCCGCCCCGTAACCAATCGCGATCAAACCAACAAAAAAGATACCACCTAAAAAGAAGATTTTTTTCCCGATACGCATTGACTGATTATAGCGAAAATTAGCTCCCGGCGAAGGGGATAACCAGGCCCTATTCTACCGCCACTCTGGACTCTTTTTATAGTTGCAATCAGCTTTATTTTGCTATACAATCAATGTTCGGTTATGAAGAAGACGATCTCAAACATTCGCAATATCGCTATCATTGCGCACGTTGACCATGGCAAAACCACGCTGGTCGATTTTTTATTGAAGCAATCCAACACCTTTCACGCTAAGGCCGAGGAGTTGAGTAGGGACCTGATTATGGACTCCAATGACCTAGAGCGTGAGCGGGGTATTACTATTTTGGCCAAAAACACCTCGGTAAATTATAACGGCACCAAAATTAATATTATCGACACTCCGGGCCATGCTGACTTTGGTGGCGAGGTGGAGCGCACTTTAAATATGGCGGATGGTGCCTTATTGTTAGTAGATGCGCAAGAGGGGCCCATGCCACAGACTAAATTCGTCTTGAAAAAGGCGATCGAGATGAATTTGAAGATTATTTTAGTGATTAATAAAATCGACAAACCTGGCGCCGACATTAAGCGTACCATCGATGAGGTGATTAATCTATTTCTCAACCTGTCATCGGCCGATCATCATCTAGATTACGCCACGGTTTACGCGATTGGTCGCGAAGGTAAAGCGTGGGATCATATTCCGACGGCGGAAGAAATTGCTGGTCCGGCCACCTTTGCACCAATTTTTGAAAAAGTCATAGAACATATCCCAGCACCGGAAGTAGAGGTGGATCAACCATTACAGATTTTGGTAACCAATCTAGATCGTGATAGCTATCAGGGCAAGTATACTATCGGTCGCATCACCCGTGGAAAGGTGGAGAGCGGTCATGCGGTGGTGGTGATTGATCATGCTGGCGCCCATACCAGTGGAAGAATTGATAAGATTTTTGTTTTTCAGGGATTAAACCGAACCGAAGTAGCAGAAGCGGAAGCGGGTGAAATTGTCGCTTTGACGGGCATTCCGGAAGCGCATATTGGCATGACCGTGGCTGACGCCGCCGCGCCGGAGGCCTTACCGGTAATTAATATCGAGGAACCAACTTTGCGTATTCGCATTGGCCCCAACACCTCGCCCTTTAAGGGTCAGGAGGGAACTTTCTTAACTTCACGCCAGATTGCCGAACGTTTAGAGCGTGAACTAGAGACTAACGTCGGCATGCGTCTGGAACAGCTAGGTGGTACGGATTTTTTGGTTTCTGGACGGGGTGAACTGCATCTCTCAATTTTAATTGAAACTTTGCGTCGAGAAGGGTTTGAGTTAGAAGTCTCGAAACCGGAGGTAATTATCAAAGAGGTGCCACCTACGCCTGGCTCTGGCGTGCCGAAGAAACTGGAACCATTTGAAGAAGTAACCATTGATATTCCCGAAGAGTACATGGGCGTGATTACTACCGAGTTTGGACGTCGCCAGGCGACCATGGTGGACTTAATCAACCATCACAATGGTTACTCACGTTTGGTTTACCATATCAGTACGCGCAATTTTTTGGGTTTACGCAATTTACTAGTGACTGGCACCAAGGGGACGGTGGTAATTAATAGTGTATTGCTGGGTTATCAACCAATAGCGGATGCGCCAGCCCGTACCCGTAACGGTGTTTTGATTGCATCGGAGACCGGCAAGGCGGTCGCCTTTGGTTTAGAAGTGGCCCAAGGTCGTGGTACGGTTTTTATTCCGCCGATTACCCAAGTCTATGAGGGTATGATTATCGGTCTCAATAGTCGTAAAGAAGAAATTGCGATTAATGTTTGTAAAGGTAAAGCTTTGACTAACATGCGCTCCAAGGGCAACGATGACGCAATTGCGCTAGCTCCGCCAGTAGCGTTTACCTTGGAGCAGGCAATCGACTTTTTAGATGATGACGAACTGCTGGAGGTGACCCCCCAAGCCCTGCGTCTGCGTAAAAAATATCTCACCGAAAACGAACGCTCTAAAGCCAAGCGCAAATAAACAACTAAAATCCGCCTGATTGGCGGATTTTAGTTGTTGTTGACAACTAGCTACTCTTAAAATGGTATAGTTAACCATAAGCTAACTCTTATTTTTTATGCCTAGAGAATCTATTCTGTTGGGCGGTGGACCCAAAAAGAAAAAAGAAGTTGTACCAATAGAAAAAGCACCAGTGCCAGAATTGGCCAAACCTAAGTTGGCAGAGGAGGAGTCTGTGGTGGCACCAGAGCAGGCTGGAGAAATGAGTCGTGAGGATGAAATTGATTATCTCAATAAAAATATTGAGTTTATTAAATTGGCAGAAATGGCAAAAACCATGCGTGACAATGTGGCTGGTGGAATAGGGGTGCCTCCGGACGCTAGTTTGTTGAGCCGTATTAAAAAACGTTATCTTAAATTACAAAACGAGATCTCTGAAGTTGATTGGGATCTGCCAACTGGTAGTGAATACAAAGATACCCACACGCTGGACTGGTTTATTAATCGACTCAAGGAGATGGGGGTTGAGCCAACAACCAAAGATGCGGCGGTTTTTAGGGTGGGGGGGCGGACTAAAAAAACTGAAGTGTCGCCAGAGTCGCAACAACCAGAGCCGGTTGTTGAAGTGATACCAGCAACTGAGAGCGAGGCAATGCCAAATTCAGAGGCGTTAGTGCCAACTCCTCCAGTGATTTCTGGCGAAGATGCTCCTTCTCGTAATGCAGAAGTGGTTGATTTGTTTAACGAAAAAAAGTTTAGTAAAGAGGTTGCTCGTGCAAAAAACTTCGAAGAACTTTTTGCTGTGTTGTACAAGTATGGAGGAATACCTCAGCCAGATGGCAAGGGTTTTGTTTTTCCCGCCGGGCTGATATCAACGATTGAAGAAATGCGGCGTTTGTTTGCAGAAAAGAGAAGAATCATGGAGAACTGGCACAACTGGTTACCGAATGTGGGTGGTTTGACCGAAAAAGTTTTCGACCTATTAGAAAAAGAAAGACCGATTGATGTAGAACCGGAACCAGTAGTTCCACCAATTCCGAATGTAGAAAAGCCGGAGCCAGCTGAAGAAGTTGAAGCGCCAGAATCGGAGCCGGAACCAGAGCCAGAGCCAGAAATACCGCCAATTCCACCTACCGCAGAACCGGCTGGCCCGACTTTTAACGTACACAATGTTACAGTTGAGGGTAGCCGTGGTTTCTGGAAATCAAAACGAGAAAAGAAAACTGAACCGGCTCGTGGCGAAAAACCACCAACTGGGCAGTTAGACGCCTGGCGTGAGTTTTGGAAGTCACGTGATGGCAAAGAGCCAATGGGTAAACGTTTTAAGAGCTTTGTTAAAGATAAATACTTAGATTACAAAGAAAAGGGGAAAAAGGTTTGGGCGCCGACCAAGGAACGACTACTGGGTGTGGCTACTTTTGGTTGGTGGGACTTCCATCAGGCAGAAAAGTTTAGGGTTGGCACAAAGAAGACCGGCGAAGAGATGGAAAAACTGGCCAAGGAGATTCAACAAACTGAGAATTTAGATTTCCAGGCGGCTTATGACGAAGCCTATGAGATGCAGACCACAGCCGAGTTATTGGGCCGTGACCTTAATCCGGACGAGTACGAAGATATATCTGAGGCAATCACCAAAAAGAAAGAACGTGTCAATGTGGCCTGGTCGGAAGAGGTAATCAAACAGACCAAGAGCGAATTGGTTAAACGATTGGAGACCAACTCAAAGTTTATGAGTTACCGCACTGCCAGAACTGGTGAGAAGGTTATCACTGACGAAAAAATGTCTGCTCTAGAAAATGATTTGCGTGCGCGTTTATCCAAAATGGGTAACGGTTTGGCTAGAGAGCAAAAGAAAGATTTTATCACTGAGACACGAAAGACCCTAGATGATAAATGGAAGCGACGCTACGTCTATGGTGGGGTAGAATTGGCCCTGGCGGCGACCGGTTGGTATTATCTGAGTAAACTAGCTAGTGATGCGGTCATGGCTAAAATTTATACTAGCGCCAAGGTGGGCGAAGGGGTGGGTCAAGGCGGAGCGACTGCCGTTGAGGGAGTTAGGCAGGCTCTCTCTACCGAGATGCACAACAATGTTTGGACCACGATTAAGGAGCTAGCCTCACAGCACGGTGTCAATTTAGATAATACTGCGATTCAAGAGTTCACCAAACAAACGATCGATCTTAACCATGTTTATGAACAGGAGTGGCTAAACCGCACGGCAGACGGCTTCCTTAATTCTCGTACCCTACCGGCTGGAATGAAACTGCAGCTTCCACTAACTTTCTTGCGGGCAATTGGCCTAGCTTTATAAAATAAAAATTAACCATGGATCCCGTTTGAGGTCTCGCCCGCGCGCAGCGCGGTCTGAAAGACCTGGGGCGGGCTACCTCAAACGGGATGGACGATCTAAACAGTGCACAAAAAGAAATCGGTGATAAGATTGCTCGCTTGTTGGCAGAGTCGCCACTCGATCCGGAAATTAAGAATGAGTTGATGGATGGATTGGATCGTATGCCGGAGGCGGTGCTGAGTGGCTTGTTGGAGTCACTAGAAAAAGAACACGAGGGGCTAAAAGAGTTGGCGACTGATATTGCTAGTTGGGAGGAGCGTCAAGACGAAGCCTGGCAGAAGTTAACTGTTGAGCAAAAAGCCGCGGCGGATAAATGGGTAGACGACGAGATGGTGCAAAAACTGACTGACGAGGCTGAACTGGAAGAGGTGCGGCAAAAAATTACGGAATAAAGAAAAACAGGGCGCCTTAGGCGCCCCGTTTTTCTTTACGCTCAAACTCTCGTTTTTTAATGCTCTCACGTTTGTCGTATTTTTTCTTACCGCGGGCCAGGCCGATCTCTAGTTTTACCAAGTTGTTTTTGCTGTAGAGTTTTAACGGCACCAGAGTTAGGCCAGCGGTTTCCAATTCTTGTGCCAGTTTTTTACTCTCACTTTTTTTAATCAGTAGTTGAATCGAGCGATCGGGTTCATAGTCGGGCGGTAGATTACTGGGCTGGTAAGGTGAGATAGTAGCGCCAATTAAAATTAAATCCGTACCACTAGTTTTGACATAACTACCGCGCAGTGAGCATTTCCCAGCTTTAACTGCTTTGACTTCGTGCCCAGTCAATTTTAAACCCGCCTCGATGGTTTCGAGGATCTGGTAGTCAAAGGTCGCACGTGGATTAGTGGCGAAGGTGGTCATAGATCAAAACAGTTTATCCACGCTTATCTTATTATGAAAATTAGTCTGTGCCAAGCGTTCTAAGTTGAGGCACTTCTTGCGGCGTTGGTTTATTGTTTTCGTTTTTGTCTCTCCGATCACTGTTCCAAAACCCAGCGAGTTTTGTCACTCACTCAAAAGCGTGGATTTGGTTCGCAGTGATCTACTATTTTACTGCTCACCAACCATGCAATCCACCCTTTTGAGTGTGCTCAGAGAGACTAAAAACTGTAGCAGATCATAACGAGCGCTTATTTTCTTTCTTCTAGTGCTATCTCAGTTTTCTTTTCTTTGCCAGAGCGGAGATAGGTTACTTCAAGTTTATCGCCGACGTGATGTTTTTGAATGATGTCAGAAAGATCGGTGTGCACATCAATGACTTCGTCGGCGATTGATAAAACAATATCACCATCGCTTAGTCCGGCCTGATCGGCTGGTGAATCTTTGATGACTGCCTGGCTGTGCGGGACATGTTCTTTAGTAACTAAAGCACCCTGATCAACCGACAGTTTATATTTCTTTTTAATTTCTGGATTAATAGCCAGATAGCGTAAGCCGATGTAAGGGCGGACGATATGGCCGTACTCATGTAAGTCGTGCAAGTCATCTTTGGCCCAGTGAATCGGTAGAGCGAAGCTAATATTTTGTGCGCCAAAAATTACCGCGGTGTTAATGCCAATCACCTCACCGGATAAATTAATCAGTGGTCCACCAGAATTGCCCTGGTTGATGGCTACGTCGGTTTGAATCACCCCACGCAACTCTTCCACCACTGACTCCTGGCCACTGGACTCACCCCGCATGGCGGCGGAGATTTGGCGAGACAAACCCGAGACGATACCTTTGGATACGGTATTAGAAAAAAGTCCCAGCGCGTTACCGATCGCTAAAACTGTCTGACCGGGTTCGATTGGCGCAGTAGAAAGCGTAACAATGGGCAGATCGGTGGCAAGAATTTTTAAAATCGCGATGTCATTAATGGGATCTCGGGTGACTACTTGGGCGGGATATTCTTTTTCGTCAGCCGTGACTACTTGATATTCGGCCTGGGAGTCTAGCACCACGTGTTTATTAGTAAGAATAATTCCACTGGCATCAACAATAAAGCCAGAGCCACCGCCAATCTTGGTTGGTTCGGTTTCTAGATCGTCTAGCTTTAGAGCATGGGGGGAGAGCTTTTTGCCAGCGGGCACGGTCGGTTTAAGCCAGGCATCAAGTGTGCCAGAGTGTGTTTTAGTTTTTGGCATGGCCTTACTCACCACAATGCTAACCACGGCTGGGGCCACCCTTTTTACCGCTTCAATCGTTTGTTGTTCTTCGCTAAACATGCAATTAACTCCATCTTAACACAGGCGAGGCTAAATGTTATGCTATTGGGGTGTTTAGAGAGAAAATTCGAACAAAATTAGCTGGCCTAGCTCCAGTGGATACGGTTTTTGCTGTATCGGCGGGGGAGAAAAATTTTGGCGATTATGCCAGTAACTTGGCTATGGTTTTGGCTAAACAAACTGGCCAAGATCCGCGCCAGGTGGGGGAAGAGATAGTTACTAAACTTACAGCCGACGCTGACGATCGGGCTTGGTTAGAGAAAATAGAAGTAGCCGGACCAGGCTTTATTAACTTCTATTTGAAGGATCCGGCTCTAAACGAAGACTTGGACAAGGCGGTAAAGCAGGGGGAGGATTTTGGTAAATCAACTGGCGAGCCGAGGAAAATTAATATCGAGTTCGTTTCGGCTAATCCGACTGGCCCGTTAACCTTGGGCAATGGCCGTTCCGCCGCTTATGGTGAGGCGCTGGCCAATGTTTTTAAATTTTTTGGTAATACGGTCGACAAGGAGTATTTTCTCAATGATATCGGTCGCCAGGTGAGAATTCTGGGTGAGTCAGTGGCGAAAAAGTTTATTGAGTTATCTGGCGGAAAAACTGAGTGGGGCGAAGAACTCTATCAAGGCGAGTACATTAATGATCTGGCGGCCGAGTTTAAATTGACTGAGCTACACGATGGCTCGCTAGATGATTTAGCGACAATTTCCGAAAAAGCCAGCGCTTTTGCGATGCCCAAGATGATTGAGGCGATTAAGCAGTCACTGGCGCGTTTTGGCGTGGTGCATGATATCTGGTTTCAAGAAAGCAGTCTGCAGAACGGTGGCGAAATTAAGGCGTTACTTGAAACACTGGCGGAGAAAAATCTTTCTTATGAACAGGAGGGAGCGTTGTGGTTTAAGGCCACTCAGTTCGGCTTAGATAAAGATATTGTTATTCGTAAATCCGATGGTTTTACCTCTTATATCCTTTCCGATTTCGCTTACGCGATTAATAAGGCGCAACGCGGTTACGATTTGATGATTTATATTTTGGGAGCGGATCATCATGGTGACGTGGTGCGCATCAAAACCGGTTTACGCGCGCTCGGTTTACCGGAAGACAAGTTTCATTTGATGATTTATCAGGTAGTAACTTTTTTGGACAAAGGTGAAAAGTTTAAGATGTCTAAACGGGCGGGTAAGTTTATTACGCTCGATAGTTTGCTGGACGAGGTACCGGCGGATGTGGTGAAATTTTTCTTCTTAATGAAATCAATGGATAGTCAGATGGATTTTGATTTTTCATTGGCGAAAGAGGAATCCAGCAAGAACCCAGTTTATTATATCCAGTACGCTTTGGTGCGCATGTCAAAAATATTACAACAAGCCCAAGCGCAAAATCTAACCGGCGGAGCGACCGGGTTGGCTTATCAAACTGAGGAGCGGGCTTTGGCCATGCAGATTTTGCGCTGGCCAGAGATTTTAAGTGACACCGTGAACGATTGGCAGGTGCATCGTATTGCTAGCTATCTATTAGATTTAGCTGGAGCCGTGAGTCGTTTTTATGAAACTTGTCGAGTAATTGGTGGCGCGGCAGAACGCGTGGCATTACGATTGACCCTGGTAGCCGGATCGGTTATCGTATTGAAAAGTGGCCTTAAATTGTTAGGCCTGACGACGCCAGAGCAGATGTAGTGCGACGAGAAAACCACCAAAGAGATCAGATAGGAGGTCTCTCAGTGTGTCAGTCAGATCGCCGATATAAAAGTAGTGGTCAATCGGTGGAAAATAGCGAGCTGAATATTCTGCAAACTCCCAGCAAATTCCAACTAGCATCGTATATCCAACAATAATGAGGAAAAAATCTAAAGCAGGTAGATGGTTGAGGCGGTGCGAAAAATAGGTAGAGAAAAGTAAGGCAATACCAAAACCGCCAAGGAAATGCATTAGTTTATTCAGATGGAGACGATCATAAGTTTCTGGAATGGCATAGTAGGTAACCGTGTTCAAAGCCACGACCGCTAACAATAAAAGAAAATTAGGAAAATATTTTTTTATCATATCGTAAATAATAGTAACCAAAGAACATCACAATGGCAAACGAAGAACTAACTCCTCAGCAACGCGAAGAAGCCACCCTAAAATTTTGGGAGGAGAATAAAATTTTTGAGAAAAGTCTTGCACAACGGCGCAAAGCTAAACCCTTTGTTTTTTTTGAAGGGCCACCGACCGCTAATGGTCGTCCGGGTATTCATCACTTTATTGGCCGTGCTTTCAAAGACCTGTTTAATCGCTACAAAACTATGCGCGGGTATTTTGTTTTGCGTAAATCCGGTTGGGATACCCAGGGTTTGCCAGTAGAGATCGAAACCGAAAAAACGCTTGGTTTGAAATCAAAACGAGAAATCGAAGCATATGGGGTGGCTAATTTTAATCAAAAGGCGCGCGAAAATGTTTGGTTGTATCAAGAAGAGTGGGAGCGTTTTACTAAACGGATTGGTTTTTGGCTGGATCTGAAAGATCCTTACATTACCTACGATCCGAAATATATTGAAAGTCTTTGGTCTATCTTAAGTCAGATTAATAAGCGTGACTTATTATTCAAAAGTCACAAAGTGGTGCCTTACTGCACGCGTTGTGGTACCGCCCTCTCCAGTCATGAGTTGGCGCAGGGCTATCAGTCGGTAACGGAAAACTCGGTTTATCTTAAGTTTAGAATCAAGAATCATGAATTAAGAATTGAGCAAGGAGTTCCAGTATATATTCTCGCTTGGACCACCACACCATGGACGTTACCGGGCAATGTCGCATTAGCGGTGGGAGAAAATTTAGAATATAGAATTGCAAAAAAAATGGACAAAAACGGAGTTGAGTATCTTATTTTAGCTGCCAATCCAATTGTTGAGGATAAAGTTTTTGGTGGAAGTGATCCAGTGACTGTTGAATATCTAAAAGATATGGTTATGGGTAAGGATCTAGTTGGGCTAAAGTATGAGCCATTGTTCAATATTCCGGAACTACAGAACGAGAAATCTTATCAAATCTACCCGGCTGATTTTGTTACTACCACCGATGGTACCGGCGTAGTACATACTGCCGTAATGTATGGTGAGGATGACTATGTCTTGGGAGATCAACTGGGTTTGCCTAAATACCATACCGTTGATAAAAATGGCAACTTTGTTGCTAGTGTACCAGGGCTAGCCGGACTTTATGTCAAAGATCCCAAAACCGAGGCATTGGTTATTAATCAGTTGAAAGAGCACGGCCAACTGTTTAAAGAAGAGCCCTACACGCACGACTATCCCTTCTGCTGGCGCTGTAGCACACCACTACTTTATTACGCGACGGACGCTTGGTTTATTGGTATGACCAAGTTAAAGGAGGAGTTAATCGCTAACAATGAAAAAATTAACTGGTACCCGGAACATCTAAAAGAGGGGCGGTTTGGTGAGTGGTTGCGCAATATTCGCGACTGGGCTTTTTCGCGTGAACGCTACTGGGGCACGCCCTTACCAATCTGGGAGTGTAAGGAGTGTAAATTGCACACCGTGATCGGGAGTTATGCTGAGCTAGAAGCCAAACGTTTCCGACCGGCTAATAAATATATTTTGATGCGCCATGGTGAGCGCGATGATGAGGCTAATCAGCTAGCCAGTTCAAAGCTGGAAGATCCGATCCATATCACGGAGTCTGGGGGAAAAGCCGTTGCTAAGCAGGCCAAAATTTTGCACGAAAAATTTGGCAAGTTGGAAGCAATTTTTTCTTCCGATTTTATTCGTACCAGGGAAACAGCCGAAATTATTGCCCAAGAATTTGGAACGGAAATAATCTATGATGCGCGTTTGCGCGAATTCAATCATGGCGAGTTATCCGGTAGGCCGATTGAGGAGGTGCACCAGGCGCTAGATTTATCACCCGCCGGATTCAAAAAAACCATTGGCGGGGGAGAGAGTTGGGAAATGGTGCGGCAGCGCACAGGCGATTTTATTCGCGAAATTGACGCGAAATATGAGGGCAAAAATATTTTGATCGTCAGTCATGGTGATCCACTGTGGATTCTGCGTGGGGTAATGACGGTGCAATCGGATGAAGAATTGTTGCTAGCGCGTAAAGAAAGTTATCTTGCGCAGGGTGAATGGTGCGCGGTTAGCTTGAAAAACTACCCCTTAGGTTCAGATCACCGACTTGATCCACACCGACCTTTTATCGATGAAATAGTTTTAGCTTGCGAGCAGTGCCATGGGCCAATGCGGCGAGTGCCCGAAGTAGGGGATATTTGGTTTGACTCCGGCGCGATGCCCTATGCGCAGTGGCATTATCCGTTTGAAAATAAGGAGTTAGTCGATGGCGGTAAACAATTTCCGGCCGACTTTATTTGTGAGGCGATTGACCAAACCCGTGGTTGGTTCTATTCATTGTTAGCAGTTTCAACTCTGTTGGGACGTGAGCCAGCCTACAAAAATGTTATCTCCTATGGTCACGTGTTGGATGAAAAGGGGCAGAAGATGTCAAAATCTAAAGGTAACATTGTTAATCCTTGGGAGGTAATTGAAAAATATGGCGTGG
>Ga0155596_123_pt1 | contig 41031 bp, 36 predicted proteins | sample RifCSPhighO2_12_FD_107253 | JGI IMG/M metagenome (GOLD analysis project Ga0155596, IMG submission 107253) | Candidatus Yanofskybacteria bacterium RIFCSPHIGHO2_12_FULL_45_19b | reverse complement strand
CCTTCTAGTTTTTCCGCAATATCAAGAATCTGCTTAGCTTCTGGATCTTGGTTGTAGATTTTTTCTAGCTCGGGCTCGATCTTTTTGGCCTGCTTGATGGTCATCGGAAACCCTTGTGAGCCCATCGGAATTAATTTGGCGATACGGTCGCCAACTTCGTAGGGTTTGCCTAAGGCGCGGGCCACGTCACGCACTGCACCGCGTGCCATCATCGTGCCGAAGGTGCCGATCTGGGCAACTTTATCTTCACCATATTTCTGCTTGGCGTATTCCAAAATCTCGTGCCGGCGGTTATCGGCAAAATCCATATCAATATCGGGCGCAGAGGGGCGGAACGGATTTAGGAAGCGCTCAAAGGGCAGTTGAAATTCGAGCGGATCAACATTGGTAATGCCTGATAGGTAAGCCACTAGCGATCCGGCGGCCGAACCGCGCACGGTAGTGTAAATGTTAGACTGGTGAGCGAAACGCAAAATATCGGAGACTACCAAAAAATAGGGGGCGTAGGCTTTGGTTTTAATAATGTCTAGTTCGTACTGGCGACGTTTTTCGGCTTCAGGGTTTTCGGCTAGACCCTTTTCTTTCATTCCCACCAAGGTTAATTCATTCAGCATCTGGTCGGCGGTTTTGCCTGGCTCCAGTTCAAAGTTGGGGAAAATAAATTGACCCAAGGTTAGGTCTATCTGGCAACGCTCGGCCAGTAGGCTGGTATTAGTAACGGCTTCGGGGATATCTTTAAATTTTTCCATCGCCTCCTCGGTAGATAAAAAGTGATACTCGCCACTTCCAGAAAAAATTCCCGTTTCGCTGACATCAGTAGCAGTAGAGATTGCCACTAAGGTTTTGTGGGCAAAGGCATCCTCTTTGTTTAGATAGTGTGAATCTTGCGTACCAACAATCGAGATATTTAATTTTTTAGATAAACTCAGCACTCCCGACTTCCACTGTTCATACCACTCCATGTCCGGGTGGTGCATGATCTCCAGGTAGTAGTTTTCCGCCCCAAAAATCGCCTGATATTCTTTGACAACGGTCTCAGCTTTTTCGAGATCACCGGATTGAATAGCGCGACCCACCTCACCGGCGGGGCAACCCGATAAACAAATCAATCCCTCAGCGTGTTGCTTGAGTAATTCTCGGTCTACGCGCGGTTTGTAGTAGTAACCCTCCAGGTGGGCGACAGTAGTGAGTTTAATTAAATTTTCATAACCGGTGTTGTTTTTAGCGAGTAGCGTGAGGTGATAACGTTTGTTATCAATGTGCGCTTCTTTTTGTAGATGGGAACGATTAGCGACATAGACTTCGCAACCAATAATTGGCTTGATACCGGCCTTTTTTGCCTTTTGATAAAACTCAATGGCGCCATACATCACGCCGTGGTCGGTGAGGGCGAGCGCCGGCATCTCCAATTCTTTAGCACGGTTTACTAGGTCATCAATTTTGGAAAGGCCGTCTAATAAAGAGTAGTGACTATGAACGTGAAGATGTATAAACTTAGACATATGTATTAGTTGAAGGATGACACCCCGAAAATTCCTCACCTGGTTCGGAATCACGGGGCAGGTACAGCTAGATTTTAACATTCGCTTCAGTCACCGCAACTTGACCTTTTTGTGGATAAGTTTCAGGTAAATCTGGAGACCTTGCTTTTTAATAGTTTTATGCTAATCTAATTTTGCTTTCAGGTAGCCTGATTCATAATTCATTATTCCTAATTCGAACTTATGGGTGTCCCACGCGCGCATTCAACTCGGGGTCAGAAGGGCCGTCGGCGCAGTCACTTAGCTTTAAAGCCAGCTAATTTTTCCACTTGTTCGAACTGTCATAAACAGAAGCTTTCGCATCGGGCTTGTCCGCACTGTGGTTATTATAACGGCCGAGCGGTGGTTAATGTTTTGGCCAAGGAGTTAAGGAAAAAAGAAAAGCAGCGCAAGAAACGTAGCTAATTTACTAATTAATCCGAATATACTAATACAGAAAGGATTTTATACGTATATTAGGATCTATTCGTAAATTTGGATGTTACTCTATGGCATCTCGGCACTTATCTCGATCGGTGGCCATGCAATCCCTCTATGAATGGGATTTTCGTGGTCGCGACAATGCGTTACTGCCAGAGATTATGACCCACAATACCGCCGAGTTTGCCCCCGGTTTGGAAGAGACTAAGTTTATAAAAGATTTGGTGGGCGGAGTGCTGGAACATCTGTCTCAACTGGATAAGATTATAGAGAAGGCGGCACCACAATGGCCACTCGATCAGATCGCGATTGTGGATCGTAATGTTTTGCGTTTAGGTATTTTTGAGTTGTTATTTGGCAAACGCGACGAGGTGCCACCCAAGGTGGCGATTAACGAGGCAATTGAATTAGCTAAAACTTTTGGCGGTGAGGCCTCAGGAAAATTTGTGAATGGTGTTTTGGGGACAATCTATCGTGAGATTGGGGAACCGGGAAAGGACGAAGCACCGAGAAAGAAGGAAGAAGTTAACAATGACTAAATTAAAATGACTAATGACTAATCAAATCTAAAGCTCAAATGACAAAAATTTTGGATTTTGAACTTTGTCATTGACTAGTCATTCTCACTTTGTCATTTGTCATTAAAACAAATGTCTGACGAAAAGATATTGGAACTAGAAGGCAAGATTGGTCTCGAGTTTAAGGATAAGAATATCTTACTGCAAGCGCTTACTCATCGTTCTTATTTGAACGAGAATACTGCTTGGAAGCTAGAGCATAACGAGCGCCTGGAGTTTTTGGGTGACGCGGTTTTGGAGTTGGCGGTAACCGACCATCTTTACAAAAATTATCCTAATCCAGAAGGGGAACTAACCAACTGGCGGGCGGCGATTGTCAATGCTAATATTTTGGCGACTATTTCGGCTAAGTTTGATCTCAACTCGTATATTTTACTCTCGCGGGGTGAGGCCAAAGACACCGGCCGAGCGCGACAATATATTTTGGCCAATGCGATGGAGGCAGTGATTGGCGCCATCTATTTAGATCAGGGCTACACTGCGGCGGAGGATTTTATTAAGCGTTTTATTATTGTCGAGTTACCAGAGATTATCGCTCAAGAACTTTACCGTGATGCTAAGAGTCGTTTGCAAGAGGAGGCGCAGGAGCGAGTAGGAGTCACCCCCACTTACGAAGTATTAAAAGAATCTGGTCCCGATCACGCCCGTAGTTTTGTGGTGGGCGTCTATTTGGGCAAGGAGTTAGCCGCCGAAGGGGAGGGCTTGAGTAAACAGGAAGCCCAGCAGATTGCGGCGGAAAAAGCGCTGGAGAAAAAAGGCTGGTAGTCGTTATTTTATCCTCTATAGCTCATCTTTCCTATTCTTTTTTCCTCCGCTTCTCTTCTCGATTTTTCCTTGTTTGTTTCTTCTAGAAAACGTGTGTAAAGAAGATAATGTCTCTTGTACGTATTTCTTGAGTTAGCCTCGTCTTCTTCTGCTTCTATGTAACTTTTGGCTAAATCCGTCATTCCTTTTTGGTAATATTCTAACCTTTCAGCAATTTCCTGATCTGACTTTCCTTTGATACCATACATTTCCTCCTCAACATTGTCTTCAATTTTCATCTCCTGGTGTGCATTCTCAACCTGTTTTTTCGTGACTTCTAAGCGCTCCTTTCCTTCTGACAACATTGGGTCACCGTTATCAACCCGAACTGCACCCCTAAACCCTAATCTAATATCAGAATTATTTCTGCTCTCTTCTATTTCTGCAAGTTTTTCTGGTGTAGGAGTTGATTCCTTTCCCATAATTTTTTATAACCTTCCGTTGCAATGGTCCTATTGACCAATTTCGGGAAAGTAATGTTTAGTTGCTTATATTCTACCCCCCCTCAACAGAAGCAAGCTTTATTATCAACAAGGTTATGATTATTGACTATCCATGCCCAACTTTGCTAATATTTACTCATGAAAAAGAGTCTCAAAAGTGTAGTCTGGAAAGAGGGCAAGCATTTTGTGGCCCAATGTCTTAATGTTGAAGTATCAAGCTTTGGTAAAAGTAAACAGGAGGCACTGGAGTTGTATTTTGAGGATGCTGACAAGCAGGTGTGCTAACATAAACTCAATGGCTAAAACAAAACAAAGGTTTAGTGCAAATTATAAAAAAGATGGTAGATGGTATTTAGGCTGGGTTGAAGAAATTCCTGGCGTAAATACACAGGGGGAAACTCTTAAAGAAGCCCGGGAGAATCTAAAAGATGCCTTGCGATTGGTTTTGGATGTGAACAAAACTATCAATCGAGATGGATTTGGTGATAAAAATATCATCAGAGAATCAATCAGTTTTTAGCCGTAAATGAAGCGGTTGGATCTAATTGGGCACCTGCAAAAACTAAAATGTGTTTTATTGAGAGAAGGCGCCAAACATAGCGTCTTTTTTAATCCACTATTAAAATTAACATCTACTATACCAAGACATCAAGAAATTAATGATTGGCTAGCCAGAAAGATTTGTCGAGATCTGGGGGTGGCTGAACCAGGGAGGCGTTAATATTGATTTGTTGTGGACTATTTGTTATTATCCCCAACGATGTTAAAGATTCGTCTACAACGCATTGGTAAGAAAAAACAAGCCCATTTTCGGTTGGTGGTAAATGAACACACCATGAAACCCCAGGGTAAGTACCTGGAACTATTGGGCAACTATAATCCGCACACCAAAAAGCTCAATGTAAAACCGGAGCGGATTAGTTATTGGCGTAGTAAGGGCGCACAACTTTCACCGACTGCCAACAATCTTTTAATTAACCAGAATATTATTACTGGCGAGAAGATGCAGTCTTGGCGACCGAAGGTCAAAGAGGCTGGTGTCGCAGAGGCGACTAAGCCTGCCGAAGTCCCAGCGGTGGCGGCCTAGCATTGCAGAAGAGTTTCCGATTTAGTATCCTGTAAGCAGTAAAACATTAATCATAAAGCGATGGAAAACGACAAGCAATTTGTAGAATATATCGTTAAGCAGATCGTCAACAATCCGAATGATGTAGTGGTAACGCGGCAGGTAGATGAGATGGGAGTTTTGCTCTCGGTCAGTGTGCATAAAGATGATATGGGTTTGCTGATTGGTCGACAAGGCTCGACCGCCAAGGCGATCCGTACCCTGGTACGCATTATCGGTACGCGTAACAATGCCCGCGTCAACTTACGCATTGAAGAGCCAGAGGGTGGCCGACCGATGGCCGAAGTACCTGGTGGTACTGGTGGTAAGACCAAAAATATTGAGGATGTGGTCAATGAGTTAGGGAACATCTAGTGCGTTTTGATATCATCTCAATTTTCCCAGAAATTTTTGATGGCTGGCTTAGTCAGTCGCTTTTAGCGCGCGGACAGAAGAAAAAAATCTTAAAACTAACTGCGCACAACTTGCGTGACTGGACAGACGATAAGCACAAAACGGTAGACGATCGGCCGTTTGGCGGTGGGCCAGGCATGCTGATGAAGGTCGAGCCGATTATGAAAGCCGTCGAAAGTCTAAAGTCTAAAGTCAAGAGTAAAAAAAGTGAGAAAGCCCGAGTCATTCTTTTTTCGCCGCGCGGTAAAAAATTTACTCAAACTGAAGCCAAACGTTTAGCGAAATATGATCAGCTAATTTTAATCTGTGGACGTTATGAGGGGGTGGATGAGCGGGTGGCTGATTACTTGGCCGATGAAACCTTATCAATCGGTGACTATGTTTTAAATGGTGGCGAAGTGGCGGCCATGGTGATAATTGAAACGGTGGTTCGCATGTTGCCAGGTTTTATTGCCAAAACTGAGTCAGCTGTAAAAGCTGACCACGCGCAATATACTCGTCCCGAGGAGATTTTAATTGCTGGTAAAAAGCGGGCGGTGCCTAAGGTGTTACTGGGCGGTGATCATAAAAAAATCGCACTTTGGCGCGAGAAGCACTCCTAAAATATTGCCCAGTGCGTTGATAAAATATTTGCCTCTAATTGTTTGGTTTGCGATAATTAAAGCGTGGTAGAGAAATTTAAAGAGTTTGTACTTAGCTCTGGCTTGTCCGATGAGGACAAGGCTTTGTGGTCTAAATTATGGGAGGCGGCACCAGTTGAGGTTATGCAGCAAATTATCGAGGCGGTAAATTTCGATTTAGCCGAATTGACCGAGGCGACCGGTAATATTAAGATCAAGATTAAGGCGCTAGAGAGTGGTGATGAAAAACTAGCGCAGGCGATCATTGAAGAAGAAGAAAACGACTAAACTATGCCAGAAAGCGCACCAAAATTTACAGTAGAAAAGCCAAAAAAAGCAGTTGTAGAGACTGCTCCGGTGATTGAACTTTCTAAACAAGAGGCGACAGCCAGTAGACTCGCCGTAGATCTGTTTAGGCCGGAAGAAGAAAAGCTGAGTCCTGCCAAACTTCGTAGTCATACAAATGAACGGAGACTTAGAATGATAAGCCGGGCGGCCTGTACAGCGCTTGCTTTGGTAGCAGTTTTTGCGGGCATGGAAAGCGCTCAGGCCCAGGATAAGCAGAGTAAATGGCAGCGCATCCAAAAGGGTCTTGAGATCGGCATGCAACTTAAGGGTGGGTTTGATGAGGCTAAGCGTCAGCGACTATATTTTGAACACGAGCGGGACATTAGTCAGTTACAGTTAAACTCCAATCAGTTAGTGCAGGAGATACAATCATTAGACAATTTGTATTTAGATAAGAGAGCAATGTTTGAAGAGCAGGCGCAACGCATGCGCGAGGAAAAACAGTTGGATTTGTTAAAAGAAAACCAAAAAGAGCAGAGGAACCTAAGGAATCAATATTTGAATAGAAAACAGCAGCTTCAACATGGACCAATGCTGGTTAATTCTAAAACCGGTAAACCATTAACTAACCAACCATCACAAGATGCCAATCGCCAGGCGACACAAATAATTAACGCGGTATTTCGAGAGGATTCACTTAGACTAAACAATGACCCCATAAACAGTATAGGTAGGGGGTTGGGTAGTTTTGGTGGTCTGGGTAATATTGGCATTGGTGGTTCAGGGGGAGGGCGTTATGGCGGGGGCGATCTTAGGGGTAAAAAGATCGGCTTATAGTATATTTTTAGCTATCCACAGTTAGTCCACTTGGGGCGGCAAGCGAAGCTTGACGCCCTCTGGCTTTCTGCTACAATAACTTCCGCTAAGCATAGGTAAAATCTCCAGCTAAATTGAGGCGGATTTAAGGACTGCCACGATTGGTCGTCCCGGTGCCGAAATTGTCTTGTTGTTGAATTTGTCTCTTTGCCGATATTGTAACTTCGGGAGGGACGAGCCCAACGCACGGTGCAACTTCGGAATTGGGGCGGATAATCGTGGTTGTCTTTTCCGGAGGGCGGGCCTTTTAGGTTCTTGTCTAAAACGAAGCGACAATAGCAACTTGAAAATTTGTCAGACTGGTGAAATTAAAAGTGAAAAGAAAGTTATTGTTATCTGTTACAGTTAACTAGATCGGAGGTAAGTGAATTTATTCATTTACTATTATTGAGAGTTTGATTCTAGCTCAGGATGAACGCTGGCGGCGTGGATAAGGCATGCAAGTCGAACGGACTTATTTTGGAAGAAGTTGCGATTACATCAAGGCGACGGAAGAGATAAGTTAGTGGCGAACGAGTTAGTAACACCTTGGTATGTACCCTGAAGCCGGGCATAATCTGCCGAAAGGCAGACTAATTCCCGATGGTCTCGCAAGAGTAAAGCCGCAAGGCACTTCTGGAGCAGCCTAGGTCCTATCAGCTAGTTGGTGAGGTAACGGCTCACCAAGGCTATGACGGGTAGGGGGTGTGAGAGCACTACCCTCAACGACGAAACTGAGAAACGGTTCGTACTCCTACGGGAGGCAGCAGTCGAGAATATTCGACAATGGGCGAAAGCCTGATCGAGCGACGCCGCGTGCAGGAAGAAGGCCTTCGGGTCGTAAACTGCTTTTATTGGGGAAAAATTTTGATGGTACCCAGTGAATAAGGGGCTCCTAACTTCGTGAAATCTCCCACCACTTCGGGCGGGGGCGCGACCTATTGCCGTAAGGCAATAAGGAAAAACTTAGCTTATATGCTGGAAAACCCAGTCAATAATTCAGTACCCCAGTGGGTGACAATCTGAATTAAAATTTTGTTGATTTTATTAACAAAATTACTGGAAAATCAGCAGGGAAGTTGCTATAATTATGTAGTAAATGAGCAAACTTTCTTTTGAACAAAAACGGATATTAGTTGGAACATTACTCGGAGATGGCTATCTCTATCGTGATCGATATAATGATTGTTATCTTGAGATAAAGCATTCAGAAAAGCAAAGGGATTATGTTTTCTGGATGTATGAAAATCTATCAAATTTTTGTCCAAGCGAACCTAAACAACGCAAAGACAATAAGCAATGGAAATTTATGACTTCGTCCAACAAAGATCTGTGTTTCTTTAGACAATCTTTTTATCCTGATGGTAAAAAAATTGTTCCAAGAGACATCAAAGAAATATTGACTCATCCTCTAAGTCTGGCGGTTTGGTATATGGATGATGGTAGTTTAGATTATCGGCCCAAAAGCCACTATAATTATTCGCTATCTACCAACAGCTTTACCTTAGAAGAAAATCGACTGCTAATAGGTGTTTTGAAGGAAAATTTTGGGATTATTACTTCGGTGCAAGCTCCGCTTTGTCGCGGTGTGCGCTATCCGGAGCTGTATATTGGAGTGGCAGGTAGGGATAAATTTATCGAGACGATAAAACCATATCTCTTGCCGTGCTTCAAGTATAAGATTCCTCCGTTCGAACATCTAAAATTATAATTAACCCCTCAGAGACTCGACCAATTGATTGGTCGGATGGAGACTCTTGAGTCTCCATAAAACGCTAGGCATCCTTTTTATTAAAAGAGGATGGTGATATAGTCCAAAATTAAACATACTTCATTAGTATTGTGTAATACCGGCCAGCAGGAGCGGTAATACGAAGGCCCCAAGCGTTATCCGGAATTACTGGGCGTAAAGAGCGAGTAGCTGGTGATGTTAGTCCGGTGTTAAATCTCGAGGCTCAACCTCGAGGCCGCATTGGAAACGGCATTACTAGAGCGGGTGAGAGGCAAGCAGAACGTGCGGTGTAGGGGTGAAATCCGTTGATATCGCACGGAATACCAAAAGCGAAAGCAGCTTGCTAGCGCCGCGCTGACAGTCAATCGCGAAAGCGTGGGGATCAAAAAGGATTAGATACCCTTGTAGTCCACGCCCTAAACGATGCAGGCTAGCTATTAGGAGCATCGACCCTCCTGGTGGCGAAGCTAACGCGTTAAGCCTGCCGCCTGGGAAGTACGAGCGCAAGCTTAAAACTCAAAGAAATAGACGGGGATCCGCACAAGCGGTGGACCATGTGGTTTAATTCGACTCTAAGCGAAGAACCTCACCAGGGCTTGAAATCCAGACGAAAGTTTCGGGAAACCGAGACCCTCGCAAGACGGCTGGACAGGTGCTGCACGGCCGTCGTCAGCTCGTCATGTGAATGGTTCCATTAAGTTGGGAAACGAGCGCAACCCCTGTCGCGTGTTACTTATGTCACGCGAGACTGCCCAGTTCCTAACCTGCAAGGCAGGTAAATCTCAAAAATCCAAATCTCAAATAGCAAATAAATTCCAAAATTGAATATTGTTTGTGATTTGTTGTTTAGTGCTTGGGATTTACCGATTTTGTCGGTTGTGAACTGGGAGGAAGGCGGGGACGACGTCAGGTCAGCGTGGCCCTTTGATGCCCTGGGCTACACACGTGGTACAATGGACAGTACAATGGGTCGCTAAGGCGCGAGCCGGAGCCAATCCCACCAAAGCTGTCCCCAGTTCGGATAAGAGGCTGCAACTTGCCTCTTTGAAGTTGGAATCGCTAGTAATCGCAGATCAGAACGCTGCGGTGAATACGTTCCCGGATCTTGTACTCACAATGAAAGCGCCCGGCAGGTTAATATTCTAGATGGTTAAAATCCATCCTCCCATCAGACCGTGATGGGACGTAGTTGAAGACTAGGCTTAGGTCGTGAGATTTAAGTCGAAGGAGTTGGAAACAAAAGGCAGCTCTTAAAAGTAAAAATCCAGTTGATCTATGATTGGCAGTGAGCGTAGAGAAAACTCAGGGTGCGAGCGCAGGATTTTAAGAGATGTTTGGAAAAGAATTTTAACTGACCTCGGGGATATCTGGCGTAATATTACCTATAGCTTAGGTGATAGAAATGGTATAATGGAATTGACGCCGCGTCAGAAGTCAGCTGAATCATAGTATCTCAAGCAGTCTTGAGAGAAGGATTCACTCTCGGTGTTTATACACCAGGAGCTCGTCGTATGCGGGAAATCCGCAGGTACGATGGGAACGTCAACTCTAAGTTTCTAGAGGACAATTGCCCGTCAAGTCAGGGGAGTCGGGGATACCCGAAGGTCCATGTTTCATGGCACTACGGTAGATTCGATGACCAAGGCTAAGTCGTTAGTGCATACTGCAAATTGCGACTTGTCACAGCAATGTGACAAAAAAATCCAACTAATATCGGTGAAGTCCAACTCCTAATTTGTTATACTATGTATATATGGTTCGCTCGGATTAAATGAAAATAATTTTCGCTTAATCCTCGCTGCCAAATATAATTAGGGTATGAGGATAATACCGAGGGAAGCTGGGAGAATCACTTACTTAATCAAGAAAAGCGAAAGTTTTTCGCCAAGACAGCGCGATTTAATTATCGGAACACTACTTGGTGATGGGACTCTTGAAAAGACTAGGGCAGGGAAAAATTATTGTCTAAAAATACAACATTCGATAAAACAAAGCGAACTAGTATTTTGGAAGTACAGACAATTACAAAATTTTGTTTTGGCACCACCAAAACAGCAAGCCGTAAATCAATCACTTAGGTTTCGGACAGTTAGTCATCATGAACTGAAAGAGTTTCAAGAGATGTTCTATCCAAAGGGTAAAAAGATAGCCCCGATAAATATTGAGGAAATGTTAAATCCTTTTGTTTTATCGGTTTGGTTTATGGATGACGGAAACAAACGAATCGAATACGGTAAATTACAGGGGTTTCATCTGAACACGCAGTCCTTTTCTGTAAAAGAAAATGAAAGGCTGAAATCCGCAATCTACAAAAATTTTGGAATTAAATGTTTTCTTCAAGGCAATCATGGCAAAATACGGTTGTATGTGGGCGCTGAAAGTAGGGATGCTTTCCGTAAGCTTATTGGCGATCTAGTCATTCCCTCGTTACAATATAAATTGGTTAATTAAGTGATTCTCCTTAGCCCCGTAGAGACTTTGGCCAGTGGCCATAATATAAAATCTAAATTTTGTATTATATGTTGGCTCCCTTATAAAAGGGATGAAGATATAGTCCATGCCGGTAGTAATACTCGGAGATACATGAACAAGGCAAGGGTAGGGGAACCTGCTCTTGGATCACCTCCTTTCTATTTTTATTCTCCTCTATTGAGTTGCTGATTTATCAGCAACATTCAAAAGAGAATAATCTCGCCGAAGCCCTTCGGGACAAAGGCGGATAACTCCTCGAGGAACGAAAATTATAGAGGTGTCGATACCTGTCTGGGTTTTGTAAAGTAAAAGTTTGTTTTACAAAATCCAGACAGGTGCCTGGTCCGAAGGTTAAATCGGACCCCATTAGAGCTTACGGTTATCTCAGGATAACCTACCTCTAACGGGGCAGGAATCGTTTTCGATTCTTGGTTCAATGGTACCCAGAACAAAAAATGTGTACCGGTCTAGTTGACTGTAAGAGATAATAATCTTTCACTAGGAGTTTCACCCAATCAAAAATCCCGCCGTGGCGGGATTTTTGATTGGGACGGTTTCTTAATTATTTATTCTGTAAGTTAAGCTGACATTCGACTTAATCTCGTTTTCGCCAGTCGGTAGACTGGGCGGGAGCGCTTTAGCTATCGATTCACCAGCACCCATACCCATGGCGGTGTCGTTATAGTATATAACATTGCCGCCGTTTTCGGTAAAGCTGGTTAATTTGCCTAATCGCACGCCTAATTTATTAGCCAGTTCCCGGGCCTGTGATTTGGCATCGGCTATCGCCAGAGCGCGGGCTTCGGCTTCGGCCTGCTTTTGGTCATCTACTTTAAACTGAATACCGCCAGTTTGATTGACGCCCTTGCTGACCATGCCATCAACAATGCCCGACAGGTTTTTAAAGTCACGAATCTTGATTTCCAGTGACTGAGTAACATTATAGCCAAGTAAGGTTTGTCGACCGGAGTCGTAACTGTAGTTTGGACTGATGGAGTATTCAACGGTCTTAATATCTTTGTCAGCAACTTTCTGGTCGGCTAAAAACTTGATCACGGCATTAGCGCGCGTAGTGTTTTCGTCCTGGGCTTTTTTGACATCACGATTGGTGGTCATGACCGAGGCGCGCACTACTGCCACATCTGGCTTAATAGTGGTCTTGCCCTCGCCAGAAACAGTAATAGAGTCGTAGTTACTGGTTTCGTTGCTGACCTTAATACTATCTAGTCGACCAATAGCGAAAATTAGAATTATTAAGATAATCGACCAAGAGAGAATGACCCGTTGGGTCTTGCTAAACAATTCGTTAATCATATAGTGATATTATAACTTACCCATTATGTTGAGCAAGTCCAATAAAACCATCTACTTAGTCCTGCACAATATTCGTAGCGCCTATAATGTCGGTTCGATTTTTCGTACTGCCGATGGAGCGGGCGTGGCCAAAATTTATCTCTGTGGTTATACCCCGACACCGGATGAGCCGAAGGTAATTAAAACCGCTCTCGGAGCAGAGGGGTTTGTGTCTTGGGAGAAACATCGACAGACCGGACGGCTATTAAATCAATTGAAAAAACAGGGAACAGATATTGTCGCCCTGGAGCTGGATAGTAAGAGTAAAAATTTATTTGCTTATAATTTCGGTGCTCTGTCCGGTGAGAGTTTGGCAATAGTCGTGGGGCATGAACGTAGGGGCCTAACCAAAAATATTTTAAAATATGCGGACGAGATTATAGAAATTCCGATGTTCGGTAAAAAAGAGTCACTAAACGTGGCGGTGGCAACCGGTGTGGTACTTTATCAAATTATTGAGAAATCATTTAACAATTAACATTTTCTGAAATGTATCAATGTGCAAATGGTACAGTCAATGGAAATTGGTAAATGGAAAATTTACTCTCATGTTTCCTACAAAAAACTTAGAGCATAAAATGCTACAAGTGGGCTACAAAAACATCATTGGCGTGGATGAGGTAGGTTATGGCGCGCTGGCTGGGCCAGTGGTGGTGTGCGCGCTGATGATCGACTGGAAGCGGGTAAAGAAAAATGATGCATTACTAAAATTAGGGGTGAGGGATTCAAAGCAGCTGACAGCCGCGGAGCGCGAGCGCATTGCGCTCGCGCTCCGGAATGATCCGCGGGTTACTTTTCAAATTGCCTCGGCTTCGCCAGCGACAATTGACCGGATTAATATTTTGCTGGCCGCCCAGGGCGCCATGCGCCGGGCAGTAAGTAGAATGATGAATCATGAATTAAGAATAAAGCTAGACAAAAAAAGTAATTCTATTGTTTTGGTTGATGGTAATAGGTTAATTCCAAAACTTAAACTTCCTCAGCGGACAATCATCGGGGGTGATCAAAAAGTTTTTACTATTGCCTGTGCCTCAATCATTGCTAAAGTTTGTCGTGATCAAATAATGATTAGATATGCCAAGACTTATCCACAATATGGTTTTGCCAAACACAAAGGTTATGGCACTAAAGAGCATTTTGCGTGGTTGACAACCATTGGCCCATCGCTAATCCACCGTCGTTCATTTACTCTGACTAGTAAATTGTTGTAAAATTAGGGTAGATGACCAGAATTGCTATCAATGGCTTCGGCCGAATTGGGCGAATATTTTTTCGTCAGGCTTTTGGTCGGCCGGATTTAGAAATCGTGGCGGTTAACGATCTTGGTAGCGCCGAAAATCTCGCTTATTTATTGAAACACGATTCGGTTTACCGAGAGTACGGCCGAACGGTAGTGGCCAAAAAGGACGCGCTAGTAGTAGATGGTCAAACTATTCCAGTTTTTGGATTTAAGGAACTGGCTGATTTACCTTGGAAGCAATTGTCAGTCGATATTGTGGTGGAGGCAACTGGGGTGTTTGATTCGAGTGATAAGGCAAGAGGACATATTAAGGCCGGAGCAAAGCGGGTGGTGATTACGGCGCCACCGAAGGATGATATAACACCAGTGATAACACCAGGGATTGGTGCAATGTCGGGAGGGATGGATTCAACAAAAGATAATATCGGCACTGGGGCGATTACTTCCAATGCCTCTTGTACTACCAATGCTACCAACCCAGTGGTAGTAATAATGTTAAAAAATCTTGGTATAAAAAAGGCCGTACTCACTACTGTGCATGGTTATACCGCAACTCAGGGGTTGGTTGATGGCCCCGATCGTAAAGATGATTTTCGCCGGGCCCGCGCGGCAGCAGTAAACATTGTGCCCTCGACTACCGGAGCGGCGCAGGCGACTACCCGCTCGATTCCGGAACTTTTAAATAAATTTGATGGCTTGGCCATTCGGGTGCCAGTAATTTCCGGTTCACTAATTGATTTTACTTTTGTCTCCGAACGATCCACTAGTGTTGAAGAGGTTAATCAGCTTTTTCGCATGGCGGCGGCGCAACCGGAGTGGCAGGGAATTTTAATGACCACCGATGAACCATTGGTCTCGAGTGATATTCTGGGTAATCCACATGGCTCGATTGTTGATCTGGCCCTAACCAAGGTGGTGGGCGGGGATTTGATCAAGGTATTTAGCTGGTACGATAATGAGTGGGGCTATTGTGCGATGTTGCTGAAGCATGTGGAAAGAGTAGCGGAGCTACTTGAATGACAAATGCCTAATGACTAATCAATGACTAAACCCAAATCTAAATTATGAGTTGTCATTAGCCATTAAACTTTTTTATGCAAAAACTTTATGTTAAAGACATTATGACTGAGCATCCGCTCACCGTGAAAGTGGGCGATTCGGTAGTCTATGCGGCTAAAATTTTAGCCGAACATGGATTTAATGGTTTGCCAGTAGTGGACGATAATGGTGAATTGATTGGTATTGTCACGGAGTACGATTTAATTTCTAGTAATCGTAATTTACACCTGCCCACTCTGATTAACATTTTGGGTAATATTGATTTCTATAAAAAAGATAATGCACTGGTTAAGGACGATTTGAAGCAGTTGTTATTATTAACAGTGGGGCAGATTATGAACAAGGAGCCAATGACGGTACCAGAAGAAGCCCCTATTGCTACTCTGGCAGAGCTATTTGCCGAGCACCATAAAGTTAACCCAATTCCGGTAGTTGGTTTCAACAAAGAGTTGGTGGGAATTGTCAGTCGTTTTGATTTGGTACGTTTCATGGCAGATAAAAGTGTCCCGCGCCAAGTCAGTGCTAGTCAGCCCGACCTACTCGACAAAAAAGTGGCCGGCTTTATCGACAACTTTGATAATAAATTTGTTTTGGTTTCCAAGGCCCGTACCAAGTATTGGTGGTTAATCGGTGCTCTGGCAGTGATTGCTGGGGTGGCGATTGCTTATGCCACCATTTTGCAGATACAGATCAAATGAGATCAATGACAAATTTGCAAATGACTAATGAAATCCAAATGTCAAAATCCTAATTTAGCATTTGGGCTTTGCCATTGATTAGTCATTTGTCATTAGCCATTTTGGTTTATGTTTCATGCATCCACTACATCCGGACAAAATTAAGGAGCTGGAATTAAAAGCTAACGCTATTCGGCAGTCAATTATTGAGATGTTGGTGGCGGCTGGTTCCGGGCATACGGCTGGGCCACTGGGCATGGCGGACGTTTTCACTGCCTTTTATTTTTATATCCTTGATCATGATCCCAGCAATCCAAACTGGGCCGGACGGGACCGTTTGATTTTGTCTAATGGTCATATTGTGCCAGTACGTTATGCGGCCATGGCGCATGCTGGGTATTTTCCAGTGGAAGAGTTGTTGACTCTGCGTAAATTCGGTTCACGTTTGCAAGGGCATCCAGAGCGTTTGCGCTTGCCCGGACTGGAAACTACCTCGGGCCCACTCGGTTCCGGTCTGGGCCAGGCTTGTGGTATTGCTTATGGCGCCAGGATGGATGCTTCGGCACGCTCCCCTCGGCCTGAGCTCGGGACGAAGGCAGCACAAGTAAAATGGCGAACCTATTGCTTTTTGTCCGATGCTGAACACCAGGAAGGTAATCACTGGGAGTCAGTAATGTTTGCCGGCAAAAACAAGCTAGCCAATCTGACCGCACTAGTAGATCGTAATTATATTCAAATTGATGGCTCAACCGAGGAAGTTATGCCATTGGAATCCCTAGCCAAAAAATATGAGGCCTTTAATTGGCAGGTGCTAGAAATCAATGGGCATGATTTTAGTGAGATCGTTGGGGCAGTAGAACGAACGCGGGAGGAGGTTAGTCGACCAACGGTGATCATTGCTCATACTATCCCGGGTAAAGGAGTTTCAGAGATTGAGTTTAACTATACTTGGCATGGCATGGTGCCCAAGCCAGAAGAAGCCAAAAAATTCCTGAGTGAATTGAGAACATTACGTGGTAAAATAAATAACGATGAATAAAAAAATAAAAAAGTCCGCCTTTCGGCGAGGCGAAGAAGGGGGGTGTCTTTATGCATAACGGTTGTAAATGTTTTCACCATGGTTTTCGCATGGTGGTTAGTTGGTTAGTAATTTTGACTGCCATTGGTTTTGTGTACGTGGTTTATACTGGCAATACTCTATGGGGGATGGATTATGAGAATATGTTCCAAATCACGGTTATTTTAGCTTTAATTGGCTTGGGTACTTCAGCTTGTCGTTGCTGTTGTGGTAATGCCTGCTGTGGCACCTGCCCAGTTGATCAGAAAAAAAATTAATGTCTCAATTGGCAGGGCCGTCTTCCTTTGGCTCTAGGTGAAGATGGTTCTGCCAGCGATAGGAAGGTTAAACATGAATAAATCAAAAACAGTTATTGTCACAGTAGTAGTCACCTTCTGTGTTATTTTAGCACTCGTTTTCTTGTGGGGCTATCTATCTACTCGAGTAGCAGTTAATCCAAGTACTTCCCAGGCGTCTAATCGTGGGTTAGGCTCCGGCCCCGTCAACTGGTCTAATAATACCGGTCGAAATAGTTTTTTCGTCGATTTTTTTAGAAATATGTTTGGGGGAGGTAACCAGGCAAGCCCACGTCGCATGTAGTTTGGTTCATCGGTATGATTGATCAGAGCAAAAAACTAGTTTCAATTCGCGATGGTTATGGCGAGGGTTTAGTATTGGCAGGTGAACAAGATGAACGCGTGGTGGTGCTATCGGCTGATTTAGTGGATTCCACGCGGGCCACGGCTTTCAAGGAAAGATTCCCCGAAAGATTTATTGAAATGGGGGTAGCCGAGCAAAATATGGCGACTGTCGCGGCCGGCTTAGCTAATTATGGAAAGATTCCGTTCATATCCAGTTATGCCACCTTTTCGCCCGGGCGTAATTGGGAACAGATTCGCACCACCATTGCTTTAAATAATTTGCCAGTAAAAATTGCTGGACATCATGCCGGAGTTTCAGTTGGCCCGGATGGGGCGACCCACCAGGCATTAGAAGATATTGCCATGATGCGGGTTTTGCCGAATATAGTAGTAGTGGTACCGTGTGATGCGATTGAGGCGCGCAAGGCCACAGTAGCGGCCGCAAAAAATAATCAGCCAACCTATTTGCGTTTCACCCGAGAAAAATCGGCGATAATTACCAACGAAGCTTCACCTTTTGAAATTGGTAGAGCCGAGATTTTGCGCAACCCTTCGGCGAGCTCAGGGCAAGGGGCAGACTGTTCAATTATTGGTTGCGGGCTACTTTTATATAATGCATTGTTGGCGGCCGAGGAGCTGGCCAAAGAAGGAATCGAGTGCGAGGTGATCAACTCACACACCGTTAAACCACTAGATGCAAAAACCATTCTGACTTCGGTTAAAAAAACTGGCGCAGTGGTGAGTGTGGAGGAACATCAAATCGCGGGCGGGCTTGGCTCAACCATTGCCGAATTACTGGTAGCCAACCTGCCAACGCCACAAGAATTTATTGGTATGCATGATCACTTCGGCGAATCCGGCAAACCCGAAGAGTTGATTGAGTATTTTGGCATGGGGGTAAAAGGTATCATTACAGCAGTTAAAAAGGTGTTGAAGCGAAAAAGCTGATATAATGGGAGTATTAAAATATGAAACAAGTGTTTTTCAAATTAGGGGTATTTTTAATTGTTCTCTCTGCAAGTATTTTTTTGTTGCCAACCCAGTCTGTACGGGCAATTGCCAGCGAATGTCAGGATCCTAGTAAATACGATGTTGTATTTGATATAAATCCAAAATCGGTTGGCATCAACAGTAGCTTTACCGTGTCTGCTCGTTTTCGTTGGAAGGATAGCAGCCAAACTTGTCTAGATACTCCGCTAGTATTTGATCTCAGTGCTGAATGGATTAAACCACCCTGGCGCGCCCGGGATATTAAAGAGTTCCCTTTCTCGCACCAGAAGTTGGTGGTCAACCAGTGGGAGAACCTAGAGGAAAAAATTCCCGTACAGTCGCTTTATAGTAACTTCTCCGAAGCGGCTCCTGGACAGATGGTTAAGGTTAAATTGTTGATAGAGGGTACTATCGGCAATAATCTATATTCTGCACCTACTTCAACTGTCCCCGAGGTGCAATTGATCATTGTCGGTGATGACGCGAGCGAAAAATCATGTGCCTATGCCGATGCAAAGGGGAAGAATTTCTGTATTCCAAATACCAAGGCGTATGCTGATAAGGGCGATTGCGCGCATGCTCCAATGGCGGCTCCAGATACGGCCATGCCACTAGATAACGGTTGTGTGAAATATAGTTGCTACACAGTTTCAACAACTCAGTGCGGCTTGTCTGCTAGTGGGGCTAATGCCCCGACCGCTCCAGATGGTGATATTAATGTTAAAGGATTAGACTTTGGTTTTAAAATCAATCCGCCTAATAGCTGGACTAATATTTCTGACATGTTAGCCTCTTTGGCTAACTTTGTTTTTCAACTGGGCACCATGTTGGCAGTGATCCTTATTGTCTACAACGGTTTCTTATATATGACCTCAGGTGGGGATGTTAGCAAAACCAAAAAAGCCCGCATGGGGATATTTTATTCCGTGCTTGGGCTGGGGGTGTTAATTATTGGTAAGGGTTTTGTCAGCCTAATTATGAGCTTGATCGATGCGCTCGGTAAGAGTGGAGGCGGCTAGTCGTCCCAAACTTTAAGCTAGTGAGATGGAGGCGAGTGCCTCATTTAATTTTCCGAAATCTTTCTCAAATTCTAATTTTTGGGCATCGCTTTTTAAGATGGTAGCGGGGTTGTGGGTGGCAAAAAGTGAGTTGATGCCAAAACGGATTAAGCGACCACGGATGTTGAAGAGCGGAAGTTTTACGCTTAAACCACGCAGAGCTACACTACCTAAGGCGATGGTTAATTTAGGATCAATAATTTTTATCTCCTCTTTAAGAAATTGTGAGAATTGCTTAACCTCCTTTGGGCTAGGAATGACTCCAGGTGCCGGGGCACTTTTTACGGCATAAGTAATGTAGAGCTGACGGCGTGACAAACCCAAACCACGTAGGGCTTGATTAAAAATTTTACCAGCTGGACCAGCGAGGGGAGTCTCGGCATGGACCTCTTCGCTGACCGGGAATTCAGCCACTACTACCACACTGGCATTTAAATTGCCCTGGCCAAAAAGCAGCCTTTCGCCCTTGAACTTGGCACTAGCGCGTTTATTCAGGTCTTTTAATAGTTGATTTTTATCCATTTCTCCTTTAGTATTGATTGGTTGCGGAGCGTTAGGACGATCCGCTGATTTCCGATATTGTATCAAAATTGCCTTAATTTGTAAAGAGTGAGACGACTTTTTGGTATAGTGCCCGGGTGTGTAGTTCGCGCCTACGCTAAAGCTTCGGCGGGCGAGCTTCTTTGTAGGAAAGTAATTTTCCTTCTTAGTTTTTAAAAGTAGACAGTAGTTATAAGCGGGTGTGTAGTTCAGTGGTAGAACGCGTCACTGATAATGACGAGGTCGGAGGTTCGATCCCTCCCACACCCACCAGATAGTTTTTTCTCTTCGCTACTTTTTAAAAAAGTGGTAAAATTATTTAATGCACAAGGAGTCGTATAATCTACCGGCCTCAAAGCTCCCGGTAGCAGAGAAAAAAACTCCAGTTGAGGATTGGCGCCAATCTTTTCATTGGCGGATTTTTCGTATCATGGCGGAGTTCATTGATGGTTGGCAGTTTATGGCTGATCTTAAACGTACCGTAACTTTTTTTGGTTCGGCGCGTTGTGTTAGTGGTGATGAGTGGTACGAAGAATCTCGTCGCCTGGGCTACCTATTGGCCAAAGATGGTTACTCGGTTATCACGGGTGGTGGTCCTGGTATTATGGAGGCAGGCAATCGTGGTGCGGTGGAGGCACGAATTGAAACCGCTGACCCTAATAAAGACAAGGTGGGTGATTCAATCGGACTGAATATTAAATTGCCATTCGAGCAACGTATCAATCGTTTTGTTGACAAGGCTATTTCTTTCCACTATTTTTTTGTGCGCAAGGTGATGCTGTCTTATTATGCGCAGGCCTATGTTTATTTCCCGGGTGGCTTTGGCACGCTCGACGAGGTGTTTGAGTTGATCACTCTGGTACAGTGTAAAAAAATTCCAGCTACGCCGATTATTTTAGTGGGCGAGACATACTGGCGTCCATTATTAAATTGGATTAAGCAGGAGGTTTATGAAAACAAGCGGGCAATTGATTCGGAGGATATGCAGATCTATCGCGTGGTAAATAGCGCTGAGGATGCCTATCAAATTATCAAGCACTCACCTGAACGCAGGGAGTTTTAGCGTCCCAGTGCCGACATTGTCCCTTTGGTTGAAATCTATCCCCTCGTCACAGTCTTTTGGTTATCAGACTACCGAGGTTGGATCAACTACGGCTTGCAATATCGGCATTATGATTGATTACTTTATTCCCCGCACCTTCTATCCCAGTCTTCCGGTGATACGCCTTACTTAGTGCGCAAGCTCGGCAGTAGCAATGTCGGCAGTAAAGAGGTTATCTTTATTCTCAGCTTTAGCTTTCCCAATTGTCTAAAAATATGGTAAAAAAATAAAGCGTTAAGACGCTTTATTTTTGTCGAGCTTTGCCACGCCGTAATTTTAATGTAGGCGGGCCGGTAGCTCAGCGGCCAGAGCACTCGGTTTGCATCCGAGGGGTCCGGGGTTCAAATCCCCGCCGGTCCACCAATATGCAATCGTTTATTTTAGATTCACTGTTAATCTGGCCTTGGCTGGGCTGTCTATTGATTTTTTTGCTTTCAGGAGTGGAGGGTGATATCACCCTATTTTCAGTTGGTTTCCTCGTCAGTCTAGGTTTTTTTGATCCGGGGCAGGTTTTTCTGGTTGTGCTTGTGGGCAGACTGGTTGGTGATGGTGCTTGGTACTGGCTGGGCTACACTATTAAACAGCACAATAATTTTTTTACCAGGTGGTTATTGCGTCTAACCAAGTCTTTTGACGAGCATATTACCAATCGTCCGATCCACACCTTTATTGTTTCCAAGTTTACCTATGGAATCCATCACGCGATTTTAGCGCGGGCCGGGGTATTAAAAATTAATTTGAGGCGATTCTTTGAGGTCAATCTTTTGGCTGATTTGATTTGGATAATAGTAGTTGGTGGACTAGGCTATGCCTCGGGTGCCGGTTTTGTTTTGGTTAAGGGGTACTTGCATTATGCCGAGCTGGCCCTACTGGCTGGTATTGTGATTTTTTTGACCATATGGCACTTTGTTTTCAGGCTGTCTAAAAAACAATTGTAGCGACCCCATAGCTCAGTGGATACCCGCCCGACTCGCCTGACGGTCTCGTAGCTCAACGGATAGAGCGCTTCCCTCCGAAGGAAGAGGCCGCTGGTTCAAATCCAGCTGGGGCCACAAACGTGAATATCTGTTCATTAGATAGAAAGAATACTAGAGTTTTATAGATCGGAAGGAGACCACGATGATTTCGAAAAATGTTTTTTTTGGACGACGGGTTCTTCGGGTCTCGTTATTAGCGGCGCCACTCTCGGCGCCGCTAATTCTTGTCTAGCCAAACTTTTTCAAGGTGTTATAATCCAGACATGTTTTACCAGATTCTATTGGGGGCGGTAGTGGTAATTGCACTGGTAATTATCACTATTCAATACCGCGCCAAGAGTAAAAAAAAAGACCAAACCGCTGATCCGGTAGTTGCCAGTTTAGCGTCACTAAACCAACGGCTGGATACGATTTCTGGCGAAACTAACCGCGCCTTACGTGAAACTATTGGCCTGGTTTCAGAACAGCTAAAAGAGAGCCGTGAAAGTACGCGTCAGGCAAGCGAAAATGTGCACAAGCAGGTGGAAAGTTTTACCGCTGGGCTAACCAGCTTACGGGAAAATATTTCCCAGGTGCAACAGAAGGTCAGCAGTGTCGCCAGCTTCCAAGAGATTTTTAAAGCGCCAAAATTACGCGGGCGTTGGGGCGAGACCTCTTTAGATGCTTCGCTCAGTCAGTATTTTCCGAAAGAGCGTTACACCTTACAACATTATTTTAAAAGCGGTGAGGCTGTGGATGCGGTATTGCGCTTGCCAAATAATTTTCTACTGCCAATTGACTCCAAGTTTCCCCTCGAAAATTTTGAGCGTTTAATGGGGGAGCAGGATGAAATTAAGCGGGATGCTTATCGTAAAGCTTTTGCCACCGACGTAAAACGGGAGATTGACGATATCGCTAGTAAATATATTTTGCCGGCCGAAGGTACGGTTAATTTAGCCTTGATGTTTATCCCGGCGGAAGCGATTTATTACGAAATAATCTCGACGGCTAAGGATTACAAAGATTTAGATTTGGCGAGTTATGCTCGTGGCAAGAAAGTTTTCATCGTTTCGCCTAATACTCTATTCTTAACATTATCGGCGATTATGCACTGGTTTAAAGATATGGAGGTTTCACAACGCACGCAGGAAATTTTGAAGAAGTTGGAGCGGGTTAGTATTGATGGACAAAAACTGGGCGAAGGCTTTGCGCGTTTGGGTAAACACTTGTCAGATGCCAAGGGTTCATTTGATGATTCGGAGAAGCGCTTGGATCTGATGCTCGATCGAGTAGATAAGGTCATTCATCTTCCCGTTGCCGAGCGCCCCAGTGCCGAAGTTGAACCGCATGTTGAATCTACTCCTGCCGACGTTGAGCGTCCCAGTGCCTGATATTTTTCCTTTTGTTGAAATCCATCCCTTCTGGAACTTGTCCCGGCGTGCCAAAGGCAAGTGCAACTTCGGCACCAGGACGGTTTATCCACAAAAAAATACTTGCGCGTGCGGTTAAGTGTTAAAATTAGTTATTGGTTTAATTAAATATGTCTCGCACTTTTGCAAGAAAGTGTTGGACGGAGGGAAAGGAAGGTGATTTATGAATAGTTACAATCAGGTGTTGGCGTCTGACGTAGTATACAATTCTTTAACCGGATTGTGGTATGCCGTGATCGCCTTTCTGCCGAAGTTAATTGCCGCCCTTGTGGTCTTTTTAGTGGGCTGGTTAATTGCGGTGTTAGCGGCGAAGTTGGCCTACTACATTATTCGCGTTTTACGTTTAGACGAAGCTTTGGAACGAGTCGGCTTTAAGACGGTCTGGGAAAGAACTGGCTTTGATTTAGATAGCGCGCACTTTTTCGGTGAGCTAGTGAAGTGGTTCTTTGTTGTGGTCTTCTTAATGTCGGCGGTTAGTATCCTAGGCTTAACCGAGATCAGTGAGTTTTTGCGTACTGTGGTGCTCTACATCCCGAATGTAATCGTGGCGGCCTTTATACTATTGATTGGTATTTTGGTAGCACGTTTCCTGGAAGGTTTAGTGGTGGCTTCAATGCGTGCGGCCAAGTTGGCCTCCGGAGGTTTCTTGGGGACATTGACTCGTTGGGTAGTAGTGGTTTTCTCGTTGATGGTGGCCCTTTCGCAGTTAGGAATTGCCGAGGACATCTTCCGTGTGGTAATCATTGGCATCGTAGCGGCTCTTTCCATCGCCTTAGGTTTATCCTTTGGTCTGGGTGGTCAGAAGCATGCGGATGACCTCATCTCGAGCATCAAAAAGCGTGCCCGTGACTAGTGGATTTGCTTTGCAAAGTAAGTCAGATAACAAAACTGGGTCCCGCCGCGGCGGGACCCAGTTTTGTTATCCCCAGTCTACCCACAGGGCACCTGGCCAAACCGTTGACAGCCCTAGGCAATCTGCTAGAATCATAAACACAGTTATCTATGCAAACAACCCATCAATCCAATAACATCCAAAGCGGCTAAACCCTCCTTGTTTTCTCTGTAATTTTGGAGCCGCTGAGGAAGCGGTTTTTTCAGTGCTTTTTTCAGAAATTTGGCTAGCGGTGATTGGTTCTTCCGGAGCCAGCCACTGGTAGCTAAGCCGACTGCAATTTGAAAACTGGTTAAATGTTATCCAAGTATCAACAAGGATAGCGGGTAAAAAATTGCATTAAGTAAGATCTTGTTAGTGATTAGATGCTTAGCATGCGGCTGAGCCATTTAATCTTGTAAGGAATGAAGGGCGTATGGAGGATGCCTTGACACTAAAAGGCGATGAAGGACGTGGCGTGACTGCGATAAACTTCGGGGAGCCGTCTAGCGGGCTTTGATCCGGAGGTGTCCGAATGGGGAAACCCAATTTGGTGAAAACCAAATTGACCGTTCCAGTGCCGAGTTTGTGTTTTGCCGAGCGTTGAGCCTGTCCCCTTTGCCGATTTTACAATTTCGGCAGTGGGAGGAGCCAGGCCAAAGGCCGGCAAGAAGACAATTTCGGCACTGGGACGGTGGCGTACCTGGGGAAGTGAAACATCTCAGTACCCAGAGGAAAATAAATAGCATAGATTCCGTCAGTAGCGGCGAGCGAAAGCGGAATAGCCTAAACCCTTCGATTCGACACTGCGTGTCTCACTCAGGGCGAGCCAATATCTAAAAAAGTTGGCTTGCCCCGAGCGAGGCGCTTAGCGCCGAGTCGAGGGGGGTTGCAGGGATAGTACATCGTCCCAATACCGACATTGCACTTGTCTTTGACATACCGCGCCTTTGGCAAAGTCCCAAACGGGACATGCTCAACGCGCGGAGTTCAACACGAAGGCAATGTCGGAGTTGGGACGGAAGAGTTACAAATTCACTAGCTAGCCGAACACGCCTGGAAAGGCAGACCACAGCGGGTAATAGTCCCGTAGGCGAAAGTCAGTGAACTCTTGTATTGTTACCTAAGTACCCATGGAGGAGATTATCCGTGGCGAATCCGGGCCTACTACGGTCCAAGGCTAAATACTTTTAGTGATCGATAGTGAACTAGTACCGCGAGGGAAAGGTGAAAAGCACCCCGGTTAGGGGAGTGAAATAGTAACTGAAACCATATGCCTACAAAGAGCCGGAGCGTCCCAATACCGACATTGCACTTGTCTTTGACATACCGCGCCTTTGGCAAAGTCCCAAACGGGACATGCTCAACGCGCGGAGTTCAACACGAAGGCAATGTCGGAGTTGGGACGTGACGGTGTGCCTATTGAAGAATGAGCCTGCGAGTTTATACCAGTTGCAAGCCTAAGTCCGTCAGGACGCAGGCGTAGGGAAACCGAGTGTTAATAGCGCGCATATCGTCCCAGTACCGAGCGTCCCAATGCCGAGATTGAACCGGTCTTTTGACATTAAGTCCCAAGGTCCCAAAGACTAGTGGGGACTTGCTATCAAAAGATAAGGGCAATTTCGGGAGCGGGGCGTTCGGCACTGGGACGGTGAGTATCTGGTATAAGACCCGAAGCCAAGCGAGCTAACCATGGTCAGGATGAAGGTCGCCGAAAGGCGACTGGAGGTCCGAACTGTTTGATAGCGCAATATCATCGGATGAACTGTGGTTCGAAGTGAAAAGCTTATCGAGCTTGGTAATAGCTGGTTCTCCCCGAAATGCCTTTAGGGGCAGCGCCATCTGTTAGTCGAGGGGGTAGAGCACTAATTGGTTCGTCTTGCCGTTTTACGGTAGACCTACCAAATAAACTCCGAATACCTCGATGATAAGGATGGTAGTGAGACGGTGGGGGCAAAGCTTCATCGTCGTGAGGGAAAGAGCCCAGATCACAGATTAAGGTCCCTAAGTGTTAGCTAAGTGTTAAAGGAAGTATTCTGCCTTAGACAGACAGGAGGTTGGCTTAGAAGCAGCCATCCTTTAAAGAGTGCGTAACAGCTCACTGTTCAATCCTCGTCTTCGGATGAGGAAGGCCGAATGCGCCGAAAATTTACCGGGGCTAAGTTAACCACCGAAATCGTGAATGCGTCCCAGTACCGAAGTTGTGTTTTGCCGAGCGTTGAGCCCGTCCCCCTTGCCGATTTTACAATTTCGGCAGCGGGAGGAGTCAGGTCAAAGGCCGGCAAGAAGACAATTTCGGCACTGGGGCGCGTGGTAGGGGAGCATTTCTAACGCAGCGAAGTTCCGCCGTGAGGCTTGGGATGGAGCGTTAGGAAGGGAGAATGCAGGCATGAGTAACCGCAAGCAGCGTGAAAACCGCTGCCGCCGAAAGTCTAAGGTTTCCTCCGCGATGGCAATCAGTGGAGGGTTAGGCGCGCCTAAGGATAACCCAGCTTACGAGCTGGGGAAGCCGATGGACAGCCGGTTAATATTCCGGCCCTTCGTTTAGATTTATCATGGAGTGACGGAGAAAATAAAGTTGAGCATATTATTGGATTTATGTAGCTACCAGCTAGAATAGCGATCAGGCAAATCCGGTCGCTGCCTTCAATGGCACTACTCATTGGCGACTAAACTTCTGTCTTCGGATGGGGGTATTCAACTGAAGAGTCTTCCTAGAAAAGCTTCTACAGCGTCTAAGCGAAAACGTACTAAAACCGACACAGGTAGACTAGTATGATAGTACTAAGGCGAACAGGTGATTATTGGCTAAGGAACTCGGCAAAAAAGTGGCCGTAACTTCGGGATAAGGCCTGCCGTCCCTGTGCCGACATTGCATTTGTCTTTGACATGCCGCGCCTTTGGCAAAGTCCCGAATGGGACATGCTCAACGCGCGGAGTTCAACACGAAGGCAACGTCGGCATTGGGACGGCCGCAGCTAACGACCCCTGGCGACTGTTTATCAAAAACACAACTCTGTGCTAAAGCGAAAGCTGATGTATACAGGGTGACGCTTGTCCAGTGCTGGAACGTTAATGGTTGAAGTGGTTTGTCTTCGGATGAACTGCGGAGGCCTGAAGCGCCAGTGAACGACGGCAGTAACTATAAACATGACAGTTGTAGTTATAAAATCTGACTATTTGCTGGAAACTCCGATTGAATCCGACACTACCAGAAGTGGTGAAAATGTGCTCGGTGCGGTCCCCTTCGCTCTGATGAGCTTCGGACGACCAACGGACAATCAGCAGGCAACCTGGGAAACCAGAGAGTCCTCAGAGGCCATACGTCAGATCCGCCAAAACTTCGTAAGATGTTGGCGGAAAGATATGGTCCGATCTCATGGGCGACCATGAGGCTGTCCGATGGTGAGTTAATCGAATCCATCGAGACTAATAAAAAGGATGAACTGTCTAAAAGTAGGTAATTAACTGCTTTTATAAAATTCGACTATATGCTGGAAACTCTGAGAATCGAGGGTTACTCATGGTATAATGATACCATGAGTGAAAATACTTCTCGTGCAGACAATCAGCAGGAAAGACTAAGACTAGAAGGTTGGATCAGTGGTTTTGTCGATGGTGAAGGGTGCTTTACTGTAAGTATAATTCGTAATCGCACAGTAACCACAAGAGAAAGCTGGCAGGTATTTCCAGAGTTCGTGGTGAGTCAAGGCGAAAGGAGTCGTGGCGCATTAAAAAGAATTGAGAAATTCTTCAAATGTGGCTACATAAATCTCAATACTCGTCGAGATAATCATCATGAACAAATGTTAAAATATTGCGTCAGAGCTATCGATGATCTTAATCTGAAAATTATTCCGTTCTTTGAGAAAAATAAACTGAAAACCTATAAGCAAAAAGATTTTCTGGTTTTTCGAAGAATTATCAAAATGATGATTTTGGGAAAACATCGTTCAGAGAAGGGATTGAATGAGGTACGATCTTTGCTTCAGACGATGAATCGAAGAAAGTATAAAGTCTTAGAATCCTCAGAGACTATACGTCGAACTCATTCGGAATGATAAACCGAAGCGAGAAGATATAGTCCGGTCTCTATGGCGACATAGAGGGTAAGAATACCACAACACGTTGTTGTAACATGTCAAGCGAAATACCTTGTGGGGTAAGTTCCCACGCGCATGAATAGCGTAACGACTGGGGGACTGTCTCAGCCAATAGCCTGGTGAAAATGCAATGTCGGTAAAGATGCCGACTACCCGCACCAAGACGGAAAGACCCCGGGAGCTTCACTGTAGCTTGTTATTGGGTTACGAGTTTTACTGCGTAGCGTAGTGAGTAGTCTTTGAAGCCATGATTTCGGTTGTGGTGGAGACGCCAATGAAACACTCATCTGTAAAATTTGTAATTCTAACCGGCCCCGCCCTTTAGTTGCATGACTAAACGCGGGAAGATAAAGTTTCGTTCGGTGGATAGTTTGTTTTATTCGAAATTTTTTCCCGCAAAACGTCGCACACCTAGAGGGCTGGGTTGGGACAGTGGCTGGTGGGCAGTTTTGCTGGGGCTGCAGCCTCCCAAAAAGTAACGGAGGCGTTCATTAAGGTCAGCTAGCTCTGGATGGACATCAGAGCGATAGCGCAAAGGCACAAGCTGGCTTAACTGCAAGACGGACATGTCGCGCAGATGCGAAAGCAGGACTTAGTGATCCGACCGTGGTTCGTAGGAACGCGGAAGCTCAACGAATAAAAGCTACCCCGGGGATAACAGGCTGGTTGTGCCCGAGCGTCCATAGCGACGGCACAGTTCGGCACCTCGATGTCGGCTCGCCCTATCCTGGGACTGAAGAAGGCCCCAAGGGTTTGGCTGTTCGCCAATTAAAAGGGTACGCGAGCTGGGTTCAGACCGTTCTGAATGTGAATCATGAAGTAGGTATCATGAATCATGGATAGAACCGTCTGAACCCGATAAATAACACAATAGCGGCGGCTTTCCCGAGTAATCGAGATTGAAAAACCAACTCATATCGGTGGATATCTAACATTGAACTTAACCTGTCATATGTTAGGATAATACCGAGGGAAGTTGTGTATGAAGAATAAACTTTCTGCAATTAAAAGAGCCTATTTAGCTGGATTTTTAGATGGAGATGGTAGCGTGTATGTACGTGCGAAGCCAAATGATGGTTATCGCTACGGGTTTCAGGTTGCACCATCTATTATTCTATTTCAGTCAGCTAAAGATCGTTCTAAATTTGAAGAAATTTGTTCACTTATTAATTTGGGCTACATCAGAACTCGAAAAGATGGAATTCTAGAATATACTATTAATAAAATTGATAGCATCCTGGAATTTATATCAATGGTTGAGCCATTTGTTATTTTGAAAAGAAAACAGATTGCTCTCATGAAACAAATTCTTGAGCAAAAAAACAAAATCGAAAAAGAAGAAGATTTTGCGGCGATGCTTAAGTTGGTTGATTCATTTCGAGAACTTAATTACTCAAAGAAAAGAAAGTTTCGTACACTAACCCCGTAGAGACTTGTCAGTTTTAAACTGACGGATCCCGCTAAGCGGGATAAGACGTTGGATTCCATCTAAAAATGGAATAAGGTATAGTCCGAAATAATTTCCAAGAAATATATTTTGCGCAAGACAGGTTGGTCCTTATCTGGTGCGGGCGTTGATACTTGAGGGGGGTTGTCTCTAGTAAAATAATTGCTACTTCACGGAGTAATCTGTGATGACAATTCGGCTAATAACGGTGGAATCTTAATAAATCTGTATCCGTTGATAACCACAATTACTATCGGTCCGATAGCTGTGGTACAATTACTTGAGGACCAGAAATTATTAAGACAATACCGTGGGAAGTCAATCTAAAATTGATCTAGCTTATATTGCAGGCTTTCTTGATGGAGACGGTAGTTTAATGTTGCAAATCAAGAAGCGTGGTGATAGTAGGCTAGGCTGGCGGTTTATGAGCACTATCTGTTTTTATCAAGATAGTCGCCATGAAACACCACTATTTTGGATTAGAAAAAAGCTTGGCATTGGTTATATAGCAAGACGCAATGACGGTATGACCGAATTGCGAATTAATGGGTTTAAGCCGGTGAACGAAATTCTGAAAAATATTATGCCTTATGTAAAATTCAAAAAACATCAGGCGCTAGCGCTTAGCAAGGCTACGGCACTGCTGGTGGAAAATAAAATTTCAGAATTAAACAGAGCTAGGCTTGAAAGAATCATTAATTACATCTTGACCATTCAATCAGAAAACTATGCGACCAAGAACAAGAAGTCTAAATCAGAACTTGAAACAATTTTAGGTTTGACCCCGTAACGACTGATCCTAAGGATTTATCCAAGGGAGAGATGGCTAGTGAGGCGATAATGTCAAAGACTAGTTATAATATGCCGATCTCCTATCCCGCCAAGGCGGGAGGAGAAAGATATAGTCTACACTTATAGTGATATAAGAATATGTGACGAGAGGACCGAGATGAATAAACCTCTGGTGTACCAGTTGTTCTGCCAAGAGCACTGCTGGGTAGCTATGTTTAGTGCCGATAAGCGCTGAAAGCATATAAGCGCGAAACGGGCCCCAAGATTAGGTATCGTAGATCCGTGAGAGATTATCACGTTGATAGGACTCAGGTGTAAGCACCGTAAGGTGTTCAGCCGAGAGTTACTAATCGATCCTATTCCTTACAAGATTAAATCGCGCAGCAAGGCAATTAAAACTTTGCTATCGTTGTGATATATTTGGATAACATTAATAAATTAAAGTCTGAGTTCTGGTGATAATACCGGCGTTGTCCCACCTGATCCCATTCCGAACTCAGTAGTGAAAGGCGCCAAGGCCGATGATAGCGGTACATCCGCAAAAGTAGGTAGTCGCCAGAACTCAGGCTTTAATTTTACTTTCCGCATCAACCCCGCCCTCAGCGGGGTTGATGCTTTAATGTGGCTACGCTTTGTTTTATAATTAGACCAATGCAACGGCCGGTTAAACAGTCACTCATTGGTCTAGTCTTTCTAGCAATTATTGTTTTGTTATTCTTAGGTTTGCGTCTACTATCTACTCCGATAGTCACTTGTTTCGACAACATTCAAAATCAAAATGAAGCCGGTGTAGATTGTGGTGGAATCTGTGCCAAACTTTGCACTCCCAGTCTAGCCCCGCTGAAAATTAAAGATACCTGGCTAATCAATGCTGGCAGTACCGCGGCGGGGGTGAGCTATGATGTGTTGTTTCGGGTAACCAATAGCAATCCTAATTTTGGTTCCGGCAGTACAGTTTATCAGTTAAATCTTTACGACCAAACCGGCGTGGTTGTTTCCGCTCAATCTGGGGATTTTTACATTCTGCCTGGGCAGACTAAATACGTCTATTTCGCTCTGCCGACAATCAAAACAATTGCTACCCGAGCCGAGGTGAAAATTCTTTCCGCTGATTGGCAGTTGGCTAGTAATGACTTTAGCCAGAACTTACGTTTGGTGGTAAAAAATTACGATTATCACCTAAGTACTCAACCGGGCCGGGCAGCTGAACTGTCCGGTACTATGCGCAACGATAGCGATTTGGCATTGGAGCAGGTTGACTTGGTAGTGGTGTTGTTCGAGAATGGGGTACCGGTGGCGGCTAATCAGACTGGGGTGCGTACTTCTTCACCCAAGCAAGACAATGGTTTTCTAGTTTTTTGGCAGACCCCGCCAGTTAGCGGCACCCCTGAGCGAGTAGATATTGAGGTCGGTACTAATATTTTCCAAGATGCAAATTTCATCCGGCGTTACGGTCAACCAGAAAAATTTCAGCAATTTTACCCGTAGTGGCTGGAGCCGTTTACGGCACTCATTCGACTGGCCGTTAGCCCTAACTTGGTTAGGATTAAATTTGTTTGGCATTTTGGCAATGGCCGGAGGAGAGGTGCAGACCACTTTCTGGCATAAGCAGTTAATTTTTATCGGCATCGGTTTGGTGGTGATGATTTTGTTTGCCTTATTTGATTACCGAATCTTTAAAAATTATTCTACGCCGGTAGTAATTTTCTATGGCATCACGTTGTTATTAATTTCTACCTCGTTAATTTCTGGTTCAATCAGAGGAATCCGTGCCTGGATTAGTTTGGGGGCTTTACGTCTCGAGCCATCGGAACTAGCTAAGCTGGCGATAGTGATTTTGTTGGCCAAATATTTTTCACAAAAACATGTTGAAATTTATCGCATCTACCATATCATTGTTTCAGGAATTTATGTCGCTCTACCAGCCGGACTAATTTTATTACAACCAGATCTTGGCTCAGCGGCGGTGGCGATTATAATTTGGTTGGGGATGCTCTTAGCGGCTGGCATTAAACGGCGCCACCTATTAGTGGTTATTGCCATTGGTATGCTGTTAGTGGTAGTGGCCTGGTTTTATTTTTTGGCACCTTACCAAAAAGGCAGAATAGTCTCTTTTATTAATCCTTATCTTGATCCAAAAGGGGAGGGTTATAGTATTATCCAGTCTCGTATAGCAATTGGTTCTGGCGGCTGGCGAGGGACTGGCTGGGGGCAGGGTGGTCAGGCCCGTTTTGGATTTTTGCCGGAAGCACACACAGATTTTGCTTTTGCCGCCCTAGCGGAGCAATTTGGCTGGATTGGCAGTAGCACATTACTTGGGTTAGTATTCTATCTACTCTGGCGAGTAGGGAAGATTGGTTTTTCCGCCGGTAATAATTTTGCTAAACTGTTTACCATCGGTTTGATGATTTTTGTTTTTAGCCACGTATTAATTAACGCCGGCATGAATCTCGGGGTTTTGCCGATTACCGGCATACCCTTTCCTTTTATCAGTTATGGCGGTAGTTTCCTTTTGTCTACCGCTATCGGGTTAGGGCTGGTGCAGAGTATCTATCGGCGTACGCAATGATACCATATGTCAGAAAATAAGAATTTTAAGCTAAAATTAAAATTTATTGATCAGTCTAGAGGTGAACTGTCTATCTTGAGCGAACGAAAATTAATCGCCAGTGAAGCCTTCAGCTTTAACCGGGATCTGGACCAGCTACTGTTATTAACCCTTGACAAGCTTTTATTAAAGAATACAATGAGTTTAATCTCTTTTAAAACCTACCAAATCATGGGTAGGGTTTCGCGGTGTAGTTTAAGCTACCAAATTGCCCAGGCGGTGTTGAGCGGATTGAAATAGTTGATGATTTAAGCCCTAAAGTAAGGCTAAGACTTAAGTATTTAGGTGATCAACTAAAGCCAAGTTTTTTTTGATTAACTTGCTGATGGCTGAACAAAATTAATCAGGGACAAATTTTACCGGACCGTTGTTGCCCGTTTTGTCTTTTTGCCGCCAAAAATTTAGTTAAATGGTAGCCCACCCTTCGCCTATGGCTAATCGTAAACTTTTCTCCAAATACGCACCGGATAGTTTTACTGGTCCCAGCTTAGCTCAGGTCCAGCTCGACTCCTATCAGTGGTTTTTAGAACACGGTCTGAAGGAGTTGCTAAAAGAGATTTCTCCGGTTCGAGATTGGACCGAGAAGGAATATGAACTCTACTTTCAGGACTATACCCTAGAAAAGTCGAAATTTGACGAGCGCACTGCGCGTGAAAAAAATGTTACCTACGAGGCGCCTTTACGCATCAAAATAGAACTGCGCAATAAGCGCACTGGTCAGGTCACTAACCAAGAATTGTATTTGGGAGATTTCCCGCTTATGACCCCACGCGGGACTTTTATTATCAATGGCGTGGAGCGGGTAGTTATCTCACAGCTGATTCGCAGTCCAGGTATTTTCTTCAGTTATTCGCGCCTGGCCGGTGCGAAAAATCTTTTTGGTGCCAAGTTGATTCCTTCCCGCGGTGCTTGGTTAGAGTTTGAAACCGAGTCAAATGGCACCATTAGTGCGCGCATTGATCGTAAGCGCAAACTGCCGGTCACCACGCTATTGCGCGCCTTCGGCATTGGTACTGACGAGCAACTGAAAAAAGTTTTGTCAGATGTTGATACCGACGATCAGATGAAATTTGTCATGGCCACCATGGCTCAGGATCCAGCCGCTTCCGAGAGTGAGGGCTTGGCCGAGGTCTATCGTCGTATTCGTCCGGGTGATTTGGCCACCGCGGAAAACTCTCGCCAAATGATTCATAACATGTTCTTCAACTTCGCTCGCTATGACTTGTCGCGCGTTGGCCGTCATCGTCTCAACCAGCGTTTTGCTACTAACTATGAGCTAACCGAAACTGAGCGTACCCTCAAACCGGAGGATGTAATTAATACCGTTCGCGAAATTATCCGTTTAAATAACAACCCCTCTGCTCGTCCTGATAATATTGACCATCTTGGTAATCGTCGCGTTAAGGTTTTGGGTGAGCTGCTACAAGATAAGATGCGTGTCGCCTTTGCGCAGACTGAGCGTATTATCAAAGACCGCATGAGTACGCTGGATACCGATACAGTCCTACCTTCGCAGTTAATTAACCCGCGTCCATTTGTGGCGCGCTTGAAAGAATTCTTTTCCTCTGGCCAACTCTCTCAATTCATGGACCAGTTTAATCCCCTGTCCGAGTTAGAACACAAGCGACTCTTGTCTGCGCTTGGTCCCGGCGGTTTAACCAAGGAGCGCGCCAGTTTTGACGTGCGTGACGTACATCCTTCGCACTATGGCCGGATCTGCCCGATTGAAACTCCGGAGGGGCAAAATATTGGTCTAGTCGGCCACTTGGCACTTTATGCCAAGATTTCTCCATTAGGTTTTATTCTCACGCCTTATCGCAAAGTGGTTAAGGGAAAAACCACTAGTGAAATTGTTTATCTCGACGCTAGTGAAGAAGAACGTTTTATTGTTGCGCCAGCTGGTGTGAAAATTTCAGCGGACGGTAAAATTTTAGATGAACGAGTAGCGGCGCGTATTCAGGGTGAGCCCGGTTTGGTTTCTCCGGAAGAGTTAGACTTTATTGATGTTTCACCGAAACAGCCTTTTTCGGCAGCCACCTCATTGATTCCTTTCTTGGAACATGATGATGCCAACCGTGCTTTGATGGGTTCGAATATGCAACGCCAGGCCCAACCGCTAGTTAATCCGCAGGCGCCTTATGTTGGTACTGGTTTAGAAGAAACCGTCGCGCGTGACTCTGGTTTGGTAGTAGTGGCTGAAGCGGATGGGGTGGTAGAAAGCGTTGATGCCGCGCATATTAGTATCAAAGGTGATGATGGTAAGAAACATGATTATCAATTAATTAAGTTTCTTAAATCCAATGCTTTCACCAGTATTAGTCAGCGACCGTTGGTGAATAAAGGCGATAAAGTAAAGAAGCACCAGATTATTGCTGATGGTCCGGCCACCGATGGTGGTGAGTTGGCGTTAGGCACCAACCTATTGGTGGCCTTCCTGTCCTTTGAAGGTTTAAATTTTGAAGACGCGATTGTTTTGTCTGATCGAATGGTCAAACAGGACGTACTCTCCTCGGTTTATATCGAAGAATACTCAGTTGATGTACGTGAGACCAAGCTGGGTCCAGAATTAACTACCTACGATATTCCAAATGTTGGTGAGGAGCGTCTAAAAGATCTTGATCCCGATGGGGTGGTGCGTATCGGTGCGGAGGTGCGTTCGCAGGATATTTTGGTTGGTAAGATTTCTCCCAAAGGCGAGAGCGATCTAACTTCCGAAGAGCGTTTACTGCGCGCCATCTTTGGCGAAAAATCTCGCGATGTAAAAGATAGCTCACTGCGCTTGGATTATGGTAAACAGGGTCGCGTGGTTGGTATTAAGGTATTCTCGCGTGATCAGGGCGATAAGCTACAGGCCGGCGTCATTAAGACTATCCAGGTTTCTGTTGCTCAACTGCGCAAGATTCAGGTGGGAGACAAACTAGCTGGTCGTCATGGTAACAAGGGTGTCATCTCCACCATCTTGCCAGACGAAGAAATGCCTTTCTTGGCCGATGGTCGCCAAGTCGATATCGTGCTCAGTCCGCTCGGTATTATCTCGCGTATGAACATCGGTCAGGTGCTGGAGACGCACTTAGGTTGGGCGGCACAAATCTTGGGCTACAAGGCGGCCGTACCAGCCATGGCTGGTCCAACTGAGCAGGCGATTCGCGATGAGCTGAAAAAGGCCGGTCTACCCGAGAATGGTAAGGCGCAATTGTATGATGGAAAAACGGGCTTGCCATTTAGCCATCCTTCTACTGTTGGCATGATTTACTTCCTGAAACTAAGTCACATGGTGGAAGACAAGCTACATATGCGCTCGGTCGGTCCGTACTCGTTGATTACTCAACAGCCGTTAGGCGGTAAAGCCCAGTTTGGTGGTCAGCGTTTTGGAGAAATGGAAGTGTGGGCCCTAGAAGGTTATGGCGCCGCGCATACTTTACAGGAAATGCTAACTATTAAATCCGACGATGTTTTGGGTCGTGCTAAAACCTACGAATCGATTGTTAACGGTGAAGAGATTAAGGCGCCACACTTACCAGAATCTTTCAAAGTTTTACTTTCTGAAATTAAAGGCTTGGGCTTGAGTGTTGAATTAATTGAACACTAACACACTAATTTACTAATTAATCCAAATGTACTAATACCGAAAGAGACTTTATTCGTAGATTAGAGTCCATTCGTAAATTTGTAATTATGAATCCGTCACTCAAACTTAAAATTGCTTCATCGGATGAAATCTTGGAGTGGTCTTACGGTGAGGTAACCAAGCCGGAGACGATTAACTACCGTACCGCTAAGCCGGAAAAAGATGGCCTCTTTTCTGAGCCGATTTTTGGTCCGATGAAAGACTGGGAGTGTTACTGTGGTAAATATAAGCGCATTCGCTATAAGGGAATTATTTGTGATCGTTGTGGGGTTGAGGTCACTCGCTCGATTGTGCGACGTGAGCGCATGGGCCATATTAAACTAGCTAGTCCAGTGGCGCATATTTGGTTTTTACGTGGCGTGCCTTCCAAGGTAGCCATGGCCCTGGAGGCTTCTTTGGCTGATGTCGAAAAAGTCGTTTACTTTGCCAGCTATATCGTGATGCGGGTCAATGATGAGTTGAAAGCCGAGGCGATGAAAAAAATTGAAGGCGAGTTTCGTTCTAAGATCAAAAACGCCACTGATGAAGCTGAAGCGATTAAGATCAAAGAGCAAAAAGATCGTGAACGCGGCAATCTGCGCAATATCACCAAGTACCAAGTCTTGTCTGAACTAGAGTTCAGGGATTTGTCGTTGAAATATGGTGAGGTATTTGAGGCGGGAATTGGTGCTGAGGCTATTCGCAAATTGTTGGCGGAAATGGATTTAGTAGCGGAAGCTGACCGTAGCGAGTCCGATCTAAAAATTACCGATAACCCCAATCTGCGTAAAAAATTGCTGCGTCGCTTAAAATTGTTGCGTGGGATGCACAAGAATAACATTCGTCCGGAGTGGATGATCATGGAGATCTTGCCAGTGATCCCGCCAGCGCTTCGCCCCATGGTACCGCTGGATGGTGGTCGTTTTGCCACGGCTGATTTAAATGACTTATACCGCCGCGTGATTAATCGTAACAATCGTTTGAAACACTTGCTCGAGTTGCGCGCGCCAGAGGTTATCATGAAGAACGAGAAGCGCATGTTGCAAGAAGCAGTAGATGCCTTGATTGATAACTCCATGCGTCGTGGTCAGACTATGATCTCGGCCTCGACTGGCCAAAAACGGGCGCTTAAGTCTTTGTCTGACATGTTGAAGGGTAAGACGGGCCGCTTCCGTCAGAACCTGCTCGGTAAACGGGTGGATTACTCCGGCCGTAGCGTGATTGTGATCGGTTCGGATTTAGATATTGATGAGTGTGGTTTACCAAAACACTTGGCTTTGGAGTTGTTTAAACCATTCGTGGTACACCGTTTAATTAAAGCTGACCTGGCGCACAACATTCGTTCCGCCAATCGTTTAATTGATCAGCAAACTCCAGAAGTGTGGAAGGCCCTGGAAGAGTCAATCGAAAATAAACTAGTCCTGCTAAACCGTGCTCCGACTTTGCACCGCCTGGGTGTGCAGGCTTTTAAACCCATTTTAATTGAAGGTAAGGCCATTAAGATTCCAGCCTTGCCGACTGCCGCTTTTAACGCTGACTTCGATGGTGACCAGATGGCCGTCCACTTACCCTTAACCGAAGAGGCGCAAACTGAGGCGCGTGAGTTGATGTTAGCTAGTCATGCCATTTTGAAGCCTTCCACGGGTGAACCAGTCGCGGCCCCATCGAAAGACATGGTGTTTGGTTGCTTCTACCTAACCCAGATGATTGATGGGTTAAAGGGCGAGGGTAAAATCTTCTCCTCAATGCCCGAGGCCTTAATGGCTCACGAAAATGGTTTTGTTGATCTACGTGCCAAAATTAAGGTGCCACCGGCTAAAAAGATTGATGAAAAAGAACTAGACAAGTCTGGCTTGCTGGAAACCACAGTTGGTCGCCTGATTTTCAATAGTGGTCTACCAGAAGATTTCCGTTTCTTAAACAAGACCATGGCCAAGGGATCGCTCAAGGGACTGGAGGCGGAAATTTTAGACGAACGCGGTGAAGTGGAAGCCGTGCGCTTGCTCAACCGGATTAAAGATTTTGGTTTCCATCATGCTACTTTATCCGGTGTCTCTTTCTCCATGGACGACATGCATAGTGTAGTAGAGAAACCAGAGATGATTGCCGCAGCCGAGAAAGCAGTAGAGGAAAGTCACGCTTTGTATGAACAAGGTCTTTTAACCGAACACGAACGCAAAACTAAGGCGATTGAAATTTGGACTGACACCAAGGCTAACTTAGAAAAGAAAATTAAAGAGAACTTTAAACCGGAAGATGCCGTCTATATCTTGGTAGAGTCCGGCGCGCGCGGTACTTGGTCTACGGTTAACCAGCTAGTCGGTATGCGCGGTTTAATGACTAACCCGAGCGGTGAAATTATTGAGTTGCCAGTCAAGGGTTCGTTCAAGGAAGGGTTGAGCGTTTTGGAATACTTCTTATCTACGCACGGCGCACGCAAAGGTTTGGTAGATACTGCCTTGAACACCGCACAAGCCGGTTACCTAACCCGTCGTTTAGTAGATGTGGCTCAGGATGTGGTGGTGCGTGAGGCCGATTGTAAAGACACTGTTGGTTATATGATGTTTCTGGAAGAGGGTAAGCATTTGGGTGAAACTTTGGGCAAACGCGTCAAAGGCCGCACCACTCTGGAAGACATTAAAGATAAAGCTGGTAATTTGATTGTTAAAAAGGGCGGATTAATTGATAAAGCAATGGCGGCGCAGATTGATGCCGCTGGTATTCCGCAAGTTAAAATTCGCTCATTGATTACTTGCAAGTCACGCGAAGGCGTTTGTCAGCGTTGTTATGGTTTCGACCTGTCTAAGAATCGTTTAGTCGAAATTGGTCAGGCCGTCGGTATTGTTACGGCGCAGGCGATCGGTGAACCAGGTACTCAGCTAACGATGCGTACCTTCCACAGTGGTGGTGTCGCCGGTGGCGGTGATATTACCATGGGCTTGCCGCGGGTCGAAGAAATTTTTGAAGCCCGTGTGCCGGCCATGCAGGCTAGTCTGTCTGATGTGGATGGTAGTGTCAAAGAAATTAAAGAGAGCGGGCGACAATATACTATTACCATGCTCACTAGTGCCGGCGAAGAGCGCACCTTTGTAGTACCCTTTGGTCAGGCCTTGTGGGTAAAAGAAGGGGACTTAGTAACGGTTGGTCAGCAGTTAAGTGAAGGTCACCTTGATCTCAAAGAACTCTACCATACCGTGAAAGATATTGGTATCGTCGCGCGTTACATTATTCGTGAGGTACAGAGTGTCTACTTCTCCACTGGTGAAGGTATTAACAACAAACACGTGGAGTTAATCGTTCGTCAGATGACCTCGCGTGCCCGCATCTTAGATCCAGGCGATACCGTTTTGTTGCCAGGGGATATTGTGGAGCGCCGTCAAGTCTTAGAGCAAAACGAAATTACCCGTCAGGCCGGTGGCACTGAGGCCTCTTATGAGTTAATTCTGTTAGGTATTAGTAAGGTGGCGCTTTCCACCGAAAGCTTCCTCTCCGCCGCCTCCTTCCAAGAAACTGCCAAGGTCTTAATTGATGCCGCGGTCTTAGGCAAAGAGGATCGCCTGCGTGGTCTCAAGGAGAATGTGATCATCGGTCGGCTCATCCCCGCTGGTACGGGCTATGGGGCATCGTTGCCGAGTGTGATAGAACCGGAAGTAGAATAGGCCTCGCCTCGCCCCATCCCTCTGCCATTCTCTCGCACTGTCTAATAAAACTCACTGCGCGATTTAGTGGCTCTAGCTAAAAAATCGAGCCTCTTCCGAAAAGCCCCGTTAAGGGGCTTTTCTATATCTCTGATTTATTTAGCACCGATCCACTGCAATCGGCTCGTGGTTTTATACAGACAGAGAGCTCTTTGACGAATGACAGAGGAATGGGGCTCGCTCAGGTTTTGAATGGAGCTACCAAAAGGCCGAGGGCTACACTTCCCCTAAAAACCCTTGGGCTTTTTAGCCATGCCCATCCCTTGAGGTTTAACCTCAAGGGATGGGATAATGACGGGGCTTCGCTTAGTTTTTGACGATAGCCAACTCGAGCCTCCTTGGGAGGGGCTAGGGCTCTGCTTAAAATCGACTAACCTGAAAACCCTTACAAAACAAGGGTTTTCAGGTTATACTTGACAGATGGTGCTTTTTAGTGTTATAATTAAAACACAATAAGTTACCTAAATTCAGCCCTCAAGTGCATATTCTTCGGTATTAATATCTTTTAATAAATTCTTCTCTTGCATTAT
>Ga0155596_109_pt1 | contig 51777 bp, 51 predicted proteins | sample RifCSPhighO2_12_FD_107253 | JGI IMG/M metagenome (GOLD analysis project Ga0155596, IMG submission 107253) | Candidatus Yanofskybacteria bacterium RIFCSPHIGHO2_12_FULL_45_19b | reverse complement strand
CTTTCATGGCTTAATTCTACTGCAGAAGTTATGCACTTCAGAACGGAATGAAGGATTTCCCAGGAGGTGATTGATAATGCTGATAATTCCGAAGTTCTTAACAAGAAGCTTGGTTGCACGGGTTGTGCTCAACGTTTTGTCCTCTGCTCAGAAAAGCTGGGGGATTCTGCCAGGTTCGCGTGTGGAAGAGTTGCAGTGTCATTTCATTGTTTTGGTTCCGGCGATGGAAAACCGTCCTGCCGGCAACTCTCCACGATGGTGGGATTCACCGCTCCACCCTGAGGCGATTTACGATGACAGTTTCGGTGATAAATCAACCTGGCCCTACCCCTTCGACGAGATTGCTAGGGGTAAAGCGCGTCAGCTTTGGCAGGGTCGCAACGGTGGTGGTTCGGACATCCAACCACACCTGCTCTTTTCTGGTGATACGCTGTATTGGGGTGGGGTGAAGCGTCAAGAAATTGTCGTGGCCGGTTCTGGCTTTGAGTGCTGGATCGATCGGATGCTCTCCGGCATTATTGCCGAGATGCTCATCGGTTTGGCCTATGAGGAGTATGAAAGAGGCCCAGATAAGATACTCAATAAGAATTTTCTGGTTTAGCCAGATCTCGTCCCCCATTTTCTAACCGTCTTAACAAGAGGTCGCCTTCGTGGCCCACTTCTCGGAGGCGGTTTTTTGTTTGCTTAAAACCCTGAATCTACGTGGTTCAGGGCTTCCTAAACTCTTTAAATCGGTGTATAGTTTAGGCTAATGGATCATCCGGCGCCACAAGACGAATACCTAGATTTAGTCGATACCAACGATCAGGTGATCGGCAAAAAGAAACGCTCGGAGGTCTATGCCGAGGGTCTTTCCAATTTCCGCGTAGTCAATGCTTTTATTGTAAATTCCAAGGGTGAAATCTGGATACCGCGGCGCACAGCGAGTAAAAGAGGTTTTCCGTTATGTTTAGACATGAGTATGGGCGGCCACGTAGAAAGTGCTGAAACCTATGAAGCTACTCTTAAACGTGAAACCCAGGAGGAGTTGAATCTCGATACCGATAAAATTCAAATTCGTTTGCTCGGCCATCTCAGTCCCCAACAAGATGGTGTTTCATGTAATATGAATGTGTATGAAATCAAAATGGATACGGTGCCGGATTACAATCAAGATGATTTTGTTGAATACTTCTGGCTCACTCCACAGGCCTTATTAGAAAAACTTGCCACTGGTGATAAATGCAAGGACGATTTGCCGAGATTGGTGAAGATTTTTTACGGAGAATAAAAACACCCTAGCCTTCATCACTGAAGGAGTGGTAGGATTTTAATATGAAAAAGAAACAAATAAAAAATAATATTGTTATTTACCAGGCGGAATCTGGTGCAATTGAATTACGAGGGGATAATTCACGCGAAACAATTTGGGCATCTCAGGCCCAAATTGCTGGAGCTTTTAATGTTGATGTAAGAACAATAAATGAACATATCCAGAACATTTTAAAAACTAAAGAACTTACGGAAGTTTCAACTATCCGGAATTTCCGGATAGTTCAAAATGAGGGTAAGCGCCAAGTTGAACGTGATGTTAAACATTATAATCTCGACATGATTCTTTCCGTTGGTTATCGAGTGAATAGTAAAACAGCCACACTATTTCGCCAGTGGGCCACTAAAACTCTTCGAGAGCACATTACAAAAGGCTACACCATAAACCGCAAACAGATTGTGAGAAACTATGATGCTTTTATGAAATCGGTGAGTGATATTCAAACTTTATTACCTGAACATGTTGCACTTGATCCAAAAACAATTCTTGAGCTTATCAAAGAATTCTCGAGCACTTGGGTATCACTTGGTGCGTATGATAGGGAGTCCTTACAGCCAATCGGCGTTACTAAAAAATCAATAGAATTAAGCGGAGTAGAGCTGACTGAAGCTATTTCAAATCTGCGTAATGAACTCTTAAGTAAGGGTGAAACAACGAATATTTTTGCAGAAGAAAAACAACCTGGAAGCGTCGAAGGAATAGTGGGAAACGTAATGCAATCATTTAGAGGTAAGCCGGTGTATAAAACACTCGAGGAAAAAGCAGCGCACCTTTTGTATTTCATGGTGAAGAATCATCCCTTTACGGATGGCAATAAACGCTCAGGTGCTTTTGCTTTCATTTGGTTTTTACGAAAGACAAAAATTAAGACAATGCGAAGTATTAATCCGAATGCACTTACCGCGTTGACACTTTTGATTGCCGAGAGTGATCCAAAGAAGAAAGATCAAGTGGTGGCACTCGTGACACAGATGTTAAGATAAATTTATGGAATCGATCCCTAAACTCAATAGTTTACAATTGTAAACTATTGAAGAAATGCCGTATTTACTCTACAATTTCAATATAGAAAACAAAGAAAGGGTTTTTCTAGATGACTAACGAAGAATTTGATAAATTCAAGTTGGAGTTCGAGGCTAGATATAAACTAATCGGGGAAATCAGGTGTCCGTATTTTCAAGAGCCAGTGATATTTAATGCGAAGGGTTTGGAGCACCTTAAATTTATGCGTAAACACCATGCTCGTACGATTGAAGAACAAACCGTCCGGATCAAACTTTTTCCTCTCGCTCAGGAAATTATTAATACAACCAGAACCATCCAGGGAATTAGCCACACCCACCACTTTGAAGTAGAGCGTACTAACCAGCGTAGTGAGACAAAACTTTTGCCGGTTTCATATTATGAATTTGTAGCAATTTTGAATGAAAAACGTGTTCGGGTAGTAGTTAAACAAATCAGTAATGGCCCAAAATTCTTTTGGAGCGTCATACCATTTTGGAAGATTGATAAAAATAATAATCGTTGGAAAATGAATTATGGCAATCCCGAATTAGATTAAAAACAAAAAGCGCCAATTAAATGGTGCTTTTTGTTGGCACTTGGCTACGGTTTGGATAAACATTGACCGTGAGAGGGCAAGCCCATCCAAGCGCCATTACCAATTTAACAGATTCTGGGCTGAAAAGCAACTATTATCCACAGGAGGTAATAGTTGCTTTGTTTTTTGAATCACTTCCCAAATTCCCTAAATCGGCGTAGAGTTTAGGGGTGAAGAAGGTTAAAATTCTTTTCGGAATCGAGGGAGTCAGCGACGGAGAATTACACCCATAACCGTGAAAAACCCGATAAAAACACCGATTTTCACGGTTTAGTTGACAAAAGCGTGAAAAGGCCTACAATTAACAACATATGGCAAAGACCCTCAATATCTTCAATAAAATCAGTTCTCTGCGCGAGCGCTACTATAAGGCGTCTACTGGTAAAGAGGCTCTAATCAAACTTATCGCTGAAAATGAAGTAGCTGAACAGGTCTATAACTCAAATGCTATTGAAAATAGCACACTTACACTCGAAGAAACAGAAAAGATCCTACTGCAAATTGATCTGGATAGATTTATTACTGAGCGAGAGATTTTTGAAGCTAAGAATTTAGCGCGCGTTGTCTCATACATAGATAAAAAAGCCAAAGAGCAAGAGCTTACGCTGGAGGTCATTTTATCACTCCATCAGCTGTTGCTTGCCAATATTCGCGACGATGTGGCGGGAAGATTTAGAAAAGACGGTGAGTATGTTCGCGTCGGAAATCATATTGCTCCTGATCCAAAAGCAGTATTAGATCGTCTTGGCAAAATGTTAGCAGAATACAATGCGTCGAGCCATGAAAATATTATTAAGCGCATTGCGTTACTGCATCTCACTTTTGAATACATTCACCCATTTGTCGACGGGAATGGCCGGATTGGACGAGTGATTAACAATTACCTACTGATTCGAGAGGGGTTTGTTCCCATTAACATAAAATTTATCGATAAAAATAAATATTACGAAGCATTCAAGGAGTTTGACGAAAAAAATGCTACTAATGTTATGGAAGAAATGGTCGGCCGAGCGCTCACCAATAGCTATCATAAACGCCTAGCCTATTTAGAAGGTAAAACCATTATTACCTTGGTAGAATATGCCAAGAATAACAAGCTTTCTCACTCTAACCTAATCAATAAAGCCAACCGTCAAACCATCGAAGCCTTTCTAGAAAAGAGTGTTTGGAAGATCGCGAAGTAATAACCGCGACACGGTAAAGAAACTTTTAGTAACTGTGGGGTGAAATAAATTTATGGCAAATAGCAATCTCAGTAACACTAAAAAGGCAAAGAATGACGAGTTTTATACTCAATATCACGATATTGAGAAAGAAATCGCTGCCTATATTGAATACAACCCCGATGTCTTTCGAGGTAAAACGCTATTGTTACCGTGCGATGATCCAGAGTGGAGCAATTTTACCAAGTTTTTTGCCCAAAAGTTTGCTGAGCTTGGGCTAAAAAAGCTTATTAGCACCAGTTATGCTGTGGATAGCAAAAGCTACAAAAGTAACTACCAACCAACACTGTTTGAAACAAGTGACCCGCAATATGATAAAAACAAAACAACTAAAAACGGCAAAATATTCACTCTGTCTCGTGATAAGTCTGGTGATGGCAAGATAGATGTGAATGACCTAGAGTGGTGTTATCTTAAGGGTGACGGGGATTTTTGTAGCGACGAGATTAAAAAGTTGCGCGATGAAGCAGATATTATTATTACCAATCCACCGTTTTCGCTTTTCCGTGATTTTTTGGCGTGGATCATGGAAGCTAATAAGAAGTTCGTGATTATCAGTAATATGAACGCGATTACCTATAAAGAAGTCTTCCCTCTAATTAAGAATAATAGAATATGGCTCGGAGCTGGTAAAAACGATGGACGAAATGTGTGGTATCAAGTCCCTGATAATTTTGAAAATTATCACAAGGAGGAGGGTGGCAAAAAATACGCATTTGTTGCCGGAACAATCTGGTTTACAAATATTGATCATGGACGACGTCACAAACTTTTACCAATAATGACCGAAGCAGAGATAATTAAATTTGGCACAAAAAGCCATTTAGAAAGTATGATAACTATGACGCAGTAGAGGTTCCGTTGGTTAAATATATCCCCAGCGATTGCGACGGAGTAATGGGTGTGCCAATTAGTTTTCTTGGTAAACACAGTCCTGATCAGTTTGAAATTTTGGGTGCTACCCAGAGGGGTTGTCATGATGAAGTGCCTGACACGAAAAAATATGATGGCTATTGGGAAGTAAAACAAAATGGACAAAAGACAGGTTCTTCTGGTGGAAAAACGAATGAAAATGCAAATTTAGTTGGCAATGATGGGGAAAAGAATTATTTTATAAATAAAGAAGGTAGGATAATTCAGTCTGCTTACCAAAGAATATTTATAAGACATAAGAAAAAATAATATGGAGACGATTATATTAGTTCTAAAATGGTTGGTGAATAGCGACCCTGCAAAGAGAGCAAGGTTCTGACCCGCTCTCCTTGTGGCTACTTTCTCTTTGGTGCTCTTTGAGAAAGTGCACTTGCGGCCGGTATCTTGTTTCTACGGCTTGTTCTCTTGTCTTTTAAGACACGAGATGCAACCCTAGCTACCCCAGCACTTGTTTTTCTTTGTTTGTTCATTTTTTTATTTTACTCTTTCCGTAGAGCATGTCAAACTTATCAACACTGCATGTTTGTATTATATACATCAATTTGATATAGTTACACTATGGGTACTAAATATGCTTCCATTATCAAAAACCTTCGTATAAAAGGTGGTTTTTCGCAACTCTCCATGGCAGAAAAGTTGGGTCTTTCTCGTCAGTCATATATGGCCATCGAACAAGGTAGGCGGGAATTGACCATGGGAGAATTTGAAAAAATATCTAGTGTTTTAGGGGTTTCTTTTGAAGAGCTTGAAAGCGGCGAATCTCCTAATCATGATAAGTATAAGCAGATGATTGTAGCTTTTTTAAGGATGGGCAAAAGTATTACCAAGACTAAGTTAGCCAAACTTGTATATCTTTCCGATTTTGCTTGGTTTTATAGCCATCTCCAAAGTATGAGTGGCATGCAATATAGAAAAATCAAATATGGCCCAGTCCCGGATGCATATTTTAGAATCATTGACGAACTTGAAGAAGAAGGCAAAATCATAATTAATCGTAAAAACGCTGACGGGAAAGAAATGCTTATTATTAGTGAATCAGAGAGCAATAAAAAACAAAAACTCAATACTATTTCTGATGATGAGGCATTCCTAATGAAAGCTATCCATAAAAAATGGGATGGAAAGAAAACCGCTGAAATAGTTAATTTTACTCATAATCAACTACCATACTTGATGGCTGATGATGAGGCGATTATCTCCTATGCCCTTATAACCCAGGAAGATCCTCATGAGCTGTACTAGGTATCAGGTTATTTTTGAATTTTTTACCGAAAGACATTTCATTAGAACTTTTTTGAAGAAGTATAAAGGTGCTTGGGAGCTTACGCTAGAGGCTATAATTGAAGAGTTTGGAAAAATTGATATTTTGTTCTTAAAAAATATCGCCGAATATATTACTGACAAAAGAGCGAGTATTATTATCTGTAAGACAGAATTTAAAATTGCCAGTACCCAAGAATCTCGACACGGGTCGGGCAATAGATGTATTGTTGCGATTCATTAGGAGTATTTATTAGTTAATACTATGTCTTGGCTAAAAGAAAACTGGTTTAAGCTTTTCATCGCGCTGTTTTTGCTGGCGGTGTTATTTTGGGTGGTACTTTATCCCGATGAGCCGTCCGAGTCCGCTAAACCCGGGTCCGATTCAACCTCAGCTGACTATGGCTGTAATGTCTGGGGGATTGAACTGCGTGGGGAACTCGTGACCTATCGGTTAGGGGGTGAAACCGAAGAAGAGCCGGTAGATCAAACTTCATCCGAGGAAATCGTCAACACCATCCAAGAGGCCGAAAGCGATCCCAAGGTTAAGGCGATACTCTTAGAGGTTGATTCTCCTGGTGGTTCAGGAGTGGCGGCTGAAGAGATTGCCAATGCCCTTAAATATTCTACCAAGCCCACTGTTGCCCAGATTAGAGAGAGCGGAGTGTCGGCGGCCTACTGGTCAGCCACTGGTGCTAAAACCATCTTTGCTTCAGCCAATTCGGATGTTGGTGGAATTGGTGTCACCATGTCTTATCTGCAGAATGTTAACCAGAACACCCAAAATGGCCTAGAATTTATCGAACTTAATACCGGTAAATTCAAAAATGCTGGCGATCCCAATAAGCCATTGACGGCTGAAGAGCGGAAACTTTTCCAAAGAGATTTAGATATTATGCTGGATAATTTTATTAGTGACGTGGCCCATAATCGGAGTATTCCATTGGAGGAGGTTAGAAAATTAGCCGATGGCTCTTCAATGCTCGGCACGATGGCATTGCAGAATAAATTAATTGATAAAATCGGCGGTCAAACTGAAGTTAAAAGATATCTAAAAGAAAAGATTGGCGAGGATCCCGAAATCTGCTGGTAAAAATCAGACTAAAAACCTTTTATTATGAACAAATCAGAAAAATTTACCTGGGTAGAGGATGAGTCGGCCGAGGTCGTTAAGGATAAGCAGAAAATTCTGATGGCGTTAGAGTTAAGTCCAGGAGCCAAAAAGCTGACGGCAGAAGAGTTGGCCAAAATGGTGGATCAGGTTTACTTGTTGATTAAGAAGATTCACGAAGAGTATACGGCCAAAAAGATAGCGGCTTAATTTATGATTGACGAAATACAAATCACACCCACCACTCAGTAACCCATCAGCTCAAATGGCAGGAATTGAGCCGATTGACTGTTCCTTTGTCGCATGGTATTGTCACAGCTTCAAGCACATTACTAACCCAGGAGGTCACATGACCAAACCAGTGAGTCCCGTGAGTGACGAGCAGAGAGAAAAGAAAACCGCGCTTGCTGCTCTGGCAAAAAGGAAGGAGGAGAACAAAAACAAAAAGCCGGTAGACAACTCCTCTCTCCGGGCGGGTTCGTCGATGTACTTTCAGTGCGACGTCTGCAAAGGGGAGATCGTTCTTCCTGAAGATTATCAACCACCCCGCCCCCGGCTGTGCACTCCCTGCGAACGTATGGAAAGACGAGGCTGGTTGCCAAAGGAAGGAATTTGAAAATTTGGTCTAACCAGATCTTTGAATGAAAATGATAAAAGAAAGGAAGAATCCATGCCTCAGTCGAAGCTTGTTTTTCAAAATAAGTTGTCCAACATCTTTGTGGGTAGATTAGTACACATTACTCACAAAGATAACCCTGGGCTGGAGGACGCACTCGGGGTTTGCAAATCGTTGCGAGTCATTGAGTCTGGCGTCATGGTGACGCTGGAGAAAGACGGGGGAGTTTTTGGTCTTGCCTTCGGAAGTTTAACCGAGGGCGCCACTGAGAACTCAATTGAAGGGCCGATCGGTGGACAGGCCGTGGGTCGGCGGAAGATAACCGTGCGACCGCTCCTGGTGGAAATGGCCTTAGCTGGTCATCACGTTAACTCCCCCAACATCCGGGTTGATGTTGAGGTGGATGGAGAGATACACCCCATTTGGGGGCATTCGGTTCCTCACGATGGGATGGAGGTAGCAGTTCCAGTGGTGGAACTGCTACGTGAGTACGGGCCATTGGCCCAACCGGAAGCGGAGGAAAACTTCCAGGCTTTCGCAGAACAGCTGATTCGGGACGGTGCGATTTTCTACACCGTTCTCCATAAGGCCTGGCACCAGCCAGCGATGCTGTGGGATCTTAACGCCCCTCCACCACTCGGATTCTAGTTTTGCCCCGGCCAAACGGAAGCCCCACGCTTCCGTTTGGCCGGGGCCTTTGTTTTTATAAAGTTGCTTTTTCTGTATTTTTGCCTAGTATGGCCTAGACACATGAAAGATCTTTAACTTAAAAACAAAAGGAGCAAGCTATGGGAAATTTGTCACTTCCGGGAAATCCTCGGTATCAGCCGAAGGATCTGCAACCAGTCTTTGGATACGACAATTTGTTTCGGACTGTTGCTGAAGTCGAAATCGCAACGATGAAAACGTTGGCTGAAATTGGAGTCATTGCTGAAGCCGACATTGCGTCACTCACTTCTGCTGTTGAACAAGAACTCCTCACCATTTCAACAACTGATGTTGATGATGTGGAACGCAAAGTGACCAAGCATGACATTCGTGCCTGGGTGCGGATTGCTCAAAGCAAGATGGATCCAATTCTTCGCCGCTGGATCCACGTTCCGCTTACAAGCTACGATGCACTCGACACCGCTCGAGCTCTACAGTTCGTGCGTGGACACGAAGTGGTGAAGCGACTCACCGACAAGGTGATCGGCCATTTTATCGAAGAAGTCAACTTGTTCGCGCTTCAGCCTCAGATTGGCCGAACTCATGGCCAGCACGCGCTGCCCATCACTGTTGGCTTCTGGTTCGCAACGATCCTCAGCCGAATCCTTACCGACATCCAAAGTGCCAGCAGTGCTGCGGATAAATTGGTGGGGAAAATCTCTGGAGCAGTTGGTGCATACAATGCGCAGATTGGCTTGGGATTCGAAAAACTTGCCAAATTGGCCATCAACAAAGAGCAGGGTGAAGAAATCGGTTATACTGTTCCGCAGACGTTCGAAGGACTTGTGCTCCGCAGACTCGGTCTCAAAGCTGCACCGATTAGCACCCAGATTCTTCCGCCGGAACCGCTCGCCGATTACTTGTTCTCTTGCATCAAACTCTCTGCCGTTTTCGGCCAATTTGGTCTGGATGGCCGGAACTTGATGCGGACAGAGATCGCGGAGCTTGGCGAACCATTTGAGAAAGGACAGGTTGGCTCATCAACCATGGCTCACAAACGGAACCCGATTAATTTCGAAAACCTTGAAGGGACATGGAAAAAGAACAAGATCGAGTTTGGTAAGGTACTCGAGTGCATGACGAGTGAGCATCAACGCGACTTGGTTGGTAGTCCAATCATGCGGGACTTTCCGACGATTGTAGTCAACCTAGTTAGCCAGCTTAACACCTTACTGCGGGAAGTAGGCGGTAAGCCGTTCATCTCGCGCATTTCGCTTGATGAAGTGGCGCTCAAACGCAACTTCGAAGCCCAAGGTGACACCATCCTTGCTGAACCAATCTATATCGCACTACAGATGGCCGGCTACAATGGCGATGCCCATGAGTTGGTAAATCATATCGCCATACCACACTCAAGGCAGAACGGAGTTTCGCTTCTTAATGCAACACAGTGGGCGCTTCAGCAGGAGTCGGCAGACCAGGTGTGGAGCAATATTCCACCGGAGATGCTTTTCATGCTGTATCGACCAGAGAATTATACCGGTGCCGCTACGGCGAAAGCTCGCGAGGTCGCCGATAGTGCTGAGGCTTACCTCAAGAGTCAGTCAACACGTTAGGGTTGGCGAAAAGCCACCAGGGCCTGTTTGGAAATCCGAACAGGCCTCTTTTTTTTTGTCCTTATCGATTTTTAGTAATACGCTGGCCAGGTGGGATACCTATTTGACCCACACCCGCTTATTTTCTATATTGAAAATATATGAAATTGAAACACGTGCTCGAATCGCAACAGTTTGACCAAAAGTTACTTAGCCAAATTTTTTCACTGGCGGATAAATTAGAAAAGAAAACCGACCAGTCCATGAAAGGAAAGATCATGGCATCGCTATTCTACGAACCGAGTACCAGAACTCGGTTTTCTTTTGAGTCGGCGATGTTGCGTTTGGGTGGTAGCGTGATTACTACCGAGAATGCTAGAGAGTTTTCCTCCGCCGCTAAGGGTGAAACTTTGGAAGATTCAATTCGCGTGATTAATAACTATGCGGATATTATTGTTTTGCGTCATTACGAAAAAGGTGCCTCGGAACGAGCGGCGCTAATATCCAAAGTGCCAATTATTAATGCCGGTGATGGTACCGGCCAACACCCGACCCAAGCTTTATTAGACCTGTACACCATTAAGCGCGAGCTGGGTAAAATTGTTGGCGTAAAAATTGCTTTAGTAGGGGATTTGAAACATGGCCGCACCATTCGTTCTCTCGCTTATTTATTAGGTAAGTATGAAAAAGTAAAAATATATTTTGTCTCGCCGCTCGAACTAAAAGTAGGGGATGATATCAAGGAACATTTAGATAAACACCACATCGCCTACGAGGAGATTGAAGATTTAGAATCTATTATCAACAAGATTGATGTGCTGTACCAGACCCGTATTCAGAAAGAGCGGTTTACCAGCGAGCAAGAGTACAAAAAGTTTAAGGGTTGTTACCAAATAGATGTCAAATTAGCCAAGCGAATGCGTCCGAACGCAATCATTATGCATCCCCTGCCACGGGTCGATGAAATTTTAGAAGAAGTAGATGCGCTACCCCAGGCCGCTTACTTCAAACAGGCTCGCTACGGCTTGTTAATTCGTATGGCTTTGTTAAAGTTAGTTAGTAGGAAAGTAACAGACTAAAGTATGAAAAAATTTATTTTATTGTTCGCTCTAATTTTAGTACTAATCGCTGGGTGGCTTTGGTTTAAAAAATCTACCCCAGTGGCTACGGTGATAAATGATCCCAAAAATATTGCCTACGAAATTGAAGGCGAGTCAATTCCGCTGAAAGATGGTAGTTATGAAACCGAAGCCGCACCGGATTCAGTGGAGATAGTAACTACTGAGTATTTTGGCAATGATGTAACTGGGGATTTTAACAACGATGGCACGCAAGACGCCGCTTTTATTTTAACGCAGGGCGGGGGAGGCACCGGTGTATTTTACTATCTGGTGGTAGCGCTAAAAACTGCAGACGGCTACGTCGGTACCAACGGGCTTGCTTTCGGTGATCGAGTTGCTCCACAGAGTACGGAATGGCGTAATGACGAAATTATTCTGAATTATGCTGACCGCAAACCAGACGAAACATTTTCGGTCGATCCATCAGTGGGCGTTTCTAAATATTTCCAAGTTCAAGGCAGACAGCTAGTTGAAATTAAAAAGTAGTTTTCGTAAGATATTCATGTCGGTAAATAACTAAATTAAAAAACATATGGGCAATGGAACTTCTAGTGCAGTGTACGGGTTAGGATTTATCGGTGCGTTAATTTATTACGTCCAAACCGCTGGCTCGCTGTTAGCAATATTAATTGGTTTTCTCAAGGCGCTCGTCTGGCCAGCCATTATCATCTACAAACTGCTAGGTTTTCTTTAGTCGGCAAGCTTTACCGAATTTACCCCCAGACTGTTGACTAGACAGGGTTTTGTGTGCTAGGATAATAACTTAAATCAATCGGCACATACAGGCCTCAATCCGAACACTTCTTTTCTTCTAACTCTCAACAGCGCGTAAGCGCTGTTTGCGTTTTCGGTATTGTTTTAGCAATTCTCCTGGTCGATAGTAGTTCAGTGTTTTCATGATTCTGCGATTCATCTTCTCCTCCAGGTTTCTAACAAACCGTTTTGAGTAGCGGGAAATATCACTGCTTTTAGCAATGTATCTCCGTATCCATTTGTTTGCATTCTCGATTGATCCCTTCTCCCACGCATGGCCGGGGAAACAGAAGTAGCTGGTGACTCCAAGCTTCTGAGCCATGACAGGGTGGTCTGAAAACAGGATGTCGTTGTCCGTGGTCATACTCTTCCATTCCGGATATCGCTCTTTGATTTTGAGCATGGCCGTGGTGACATTTACAACCGAAGGCCTGAGTATCTGCTCGAGAAATGCAACACGTAGCTTCCGGTCTACAATCACCAGCAGGATACCACTACCTGAACTTTCCCGAGACGATGAAATCCGCTTCTGCATGCCCAATCTGTCTGCGAGCATTGATAGATGCGGGTCTTCGATCAATGAATACCCGGTCTTTCCAGGGCTTGGTTCGTGGCTTCGTTCTTCTTCGATTTCGCTTGACCTTGCTCCGATGATATTCGACCCATCTACCATAGGGACTCGTAATGTATCTGCGGATGCTGTCCTTGGATAAATACGGCAACTTTCGTTGCCGTATTTGCAAGAACCCCGCGATGGCCTCCGGTGATTGGTCATCGTAGAGTTCCTGCTCCACATACGCTTGAAGTTTCCGATGCTACACGATCTTCATACCCTGATACTTTGCTTCATGTCTTCGGACATATGCTTTGTGGTGGGCTTTGTCAGCGATGTAGCGCCCCCGCACCCGATTACGCTTTAGCTCATCGCTGATCGTTGAGATCGAGCGGCCTAATGCGTCAGCAACGCCTCTGATCGAATACCGCTTCCGCTTCAGGAGAGCGATTTCAATGCGTTCAGATTTGGAGAGATGCGACCGCTTTTTTCATACCATCAGAATACAAGTGTTCGGATTCAAATACGAATTCACCATCGGACAAAGAAAGGAGTAAGCCATGGAGTGCTTAATCTTAGTAGGTATGATACTTGCCGATCTATTGGATGGACTGATCCGCCGCGCCGGCGGTTGGGGGAGTCCTCGCATCTCACAAGAGGTGTGGGGCTCCCCCGCTTTTTATTTTAAATAAGGTATAATGACCTCGTATGTTAATCGACAATGTCACAATTAAAGTTAAGGCGGGTAAGGGCGGCGGCGGCAAAGTCGCTTTCAATTCTAACCTAATGAGTCTTGGCCCAGTCGGTGGCGATGGCGGCAAGGGTGGTGATATTTATGCCGAAGGCGTCTCCGATTTAAGCGCGCTGGTCCAATTCAGGAACATTAAATCAGTTAAAGCCGGCGATGGTGGTAATGGTAGTGGCCAATCGGTAGATGGCCCAGGGGGTAAAAATACTATTATTAAACTACCGATCGGCACGGTGATAACTGATTTAGATAATGGCGAAACCACTGAAGTAATAAAAATTGGCGAACAAACTTTGATTGCCCGTGGTGGTAAAGGCGGGCGTGGCAACTTTCAATTCCGTTCGCCTACCAATACTAGTCCCAAAGATTTTGAATATGGCAAAGCGGGTGAGGAGTTTACGGTTAAACTGGAGTTAAAACTAATTGCTGATGTTGGCTTGATCGGCTTGCCCAATGTCGGCAAATCGAGTCTACTGAACGAGCTGACTCGCGCTAAAAGCAAAGTGGCCAATTATCCCTTTACTACTCTTGAGCCCAACCTCGGCGTTTATTACGAGCTGGTCTTGGCCGATATTCCGGGAATTATTGAAGGTGCTTCAGCTGGTAAGGGTTTGGGGGTTAAATTTCTCCAACACATTGAACGTACTAAGACATTGTTTCATTTGATTTCGGCAGAATCAGTCGATCCGCTGGCAGGTTATAAAATAGTGAGAAAAGAACTGGAGACCTATAGCGCCAAGCTAGCCGAGAAAACTGAATATATCTTCTTAAGTAAAAGCGACATGGTTTCAGTCGAGGAGTTGCAAACCAGGTTATCTGCTCTCAAAGCAATCGGCAAACCAGTGATGCCAATTTCGGTAATTGATGAGACCACTCTCACAGAACTAAAATCTATTCTGAATAAGATCAAAGAGGTTAAATAGGGCACTCCGCCCTCAGCGTTCCCATTCTGCCTCTTGCTACCGTGAATCGCTCGCTCCTGCGGCTCGCGCTCACTGCTCTCTCGGAGCGCAACTCTGCCCAGGGCAGAGACCAAGCTTGCATCTCCTCCGACAGCTAGCCGAGGCAAAATGGAAACACTTCAGTTGAGCCTTGCCAATCCTTCCGCGGTGCACTCTCGGTTGTGTGATTGCATGGTTGGGAAGCGGTATAATAGTAAAACACCGCGCACCAAATCCACAGCCGAGAGCGAGTCAGTTTTCTCGCTGCGACCCTGGGAAGTCCCGTGGGAGGAAAACTGACGTCACAAGCGGAAGTGGTTGGTGAGGCGAAACCGTAAGCTTGTTGATTATTACAATCTTCCGGTGTATTGTTTCAGCATAAAGTCGGGTAACTACTCAATATGGATATTTTTCTATATCTCGTCGGGGCTTTCGTCTTCTTGGTCTTGCCAGGGCTGCGCACCGTTCAGCAGTATCAGCAAGGGGTGGTATTTCGTTTTGGTAAAATTGTTGGTTTACGCGGGCCAGGTTTGAATATGATTATTCCGTATTTTGAGAGCTTGCGGAAGGTGGATTTACGCACGGTAACTTTGCCGGTGCCAGCCCAGAAGATTATCACCAAGGACAATGTCTCAGTGGATGTTTCTGCTGTGGCCTACTATCGCATAGTGAATGTGGTAAAGAGTATTGTGGCCATTCAGGATGTGCAGGCCGCGATCGATCAAATCGCGCAAACCTCTCTCCGTAATATTGTCGGCAAGTTTCAGTTAGATGAAATCTTGTCAGAACGCGAGACTATTAATGCTGAGATTACTAAAATTCTTGACTCTTTTACTGAGTCTTGGGGCGTCGTGGTTAGTTCGGTGGAGATAAAAGATATTCAGCTACCAGACGATATGCAACGCGCCATTGCCAAGCAGGCCGAAGCCGAGCGTGAGAAGCGGGCTAAGATTATCTCAGCGGAAGGCGAGTTTCTTTCCGCGCAAAAGTTGGCTGACACGGCCGACATTATGATGGCACATCCAATCGCTCTGCAATTGCGTAATCTGCAAACCCTCGCCGAAATCGCCACCGAAAAGAACTCCACCATTATCTTCCCCGCTCAACTGATGGGTACGATTGCTGACATCCATCGCTTCCTCGCCGAAGAAAAACAAAAGTAGGGCGACGCTTTACGCCGACAAAATTATTATGCTAAAGAACGGCCAGATTGCCGAGGAAGGGAATATGGTCTCTACGCCACTATGTTCGAAAAACAAGCGAAAGGGTATGTTGACTAGCACTATAAATTTGACAGGTGCATCAAATTAATATATACTGTCTCTATAACTAAATATTGATTCTCATTGGTTTTTCTTTTGTTAACCCTCGTGCACCGAAGCGGTGCATCAAAGCGCTGTCGCTTTATCTAAAAACTGGCGAGACTCATCAAGTGAGCTATGCATTATAGTAGATCTACCGGGTCAAAACGACCCGCTGGTAGGGGTTTTCCACCCCGCCGTGGTGGTGGTTTTGGTGGTGGCAGTCGTGGCCGTTTTGGCCAGGGCGAGCGCATCGATCCCAGCCGTTTCGTCAACAAAGCAGTCATAACCGAGGAAGTAGAGCATTTTGTGCCCGAACATAAGTTCGCGGATTTTTTGATTGCCGATGGTCTTAAAAAAGCGATTATTGCCAAGGGTTACACCACCCCTACCCCAATTCAAGATCGCGCTATTCCACACATCCTGACTAGGCAAGACCTAGTTGGTATTGCCAACACTGGCACTGGTAAAACCGCCGCCTTCTTAATCCCATTGCTCAACAAAGTGGTACTTAACCGAGAGGAGCGAGTTTTGATTTTGGTGCCGACCCGTGAGTTGGCGTTACAGATTGATGAAGAGCTACACGCTTTTGCGCGTGGTAGTGGTATTAATTCAGTTTGTTGCGTGGGTGGTATGAGCATTGGTCATCAGATGAGCGAACTGCGTTATCGCTACAACTTTATTATTGGTACTCCCGGTCGCATTAAAGACTTAACCAATCGTCGGGCTATTCAATTGAACAAATTCAAAACCTTGGTGCTTGACGAAGCCGATCGGATGTTAGACATGGGCTTCGTGCATGACATGCGCCTAGTGATGTCGAGCATGCCAACCGAGCGCCATACTTTATTCTTTTCAGCGACTTTGTCATCGGATATTGAGCGTTTGATCAAAGAATTCTTGAAAGAGCCAGTGCGTATCTCAGTTAAAACTCGTGATACCGCGAGCAATGTAGAACAAGATGTCATTCGCGTTCCGCACGGTAGCGATAAACTCGATCACTTGCACGACTTACTGCGTCAAGAAGACTTCAAAAAGGTCTTAATTTTCGCGCGTACCAAATTCAGTGTCGAAAAACTGTCAAATATTCTCAGTGATCGAGGTTTTAAGTCTGCCTCTATTCATGGCAACAAAAATCAAGCCCAGCGTCAGCGCGCCTTAAATCTTTTCCGTGCCAGTCATATCCAAGTTTTAGTCGCCACCGACGTCGCCGCTCGTGGTCTGGATATCGCTGATGTTAGCCACGTCATCAACTACGATATCCCCGCTACTTACGACGATTACGTCCACCGTATCGGTCGTACCGGCCGTGGCAATAAGCGCGGCAAAGCCCTCACGTTTATCAGTTAGTAAACTCTGGAAATTTTTGTTAAACCAGCTACAATTACCCAATGACTTTGGATAATCTTGGTACAGAAAAATTTAGTTGGGATTTAAGCGTGTTTTATTCGGATCTAGACGACCCGCGTTTAGATACTGATATTACGACCTTGGCGGAGATGGTTAAGACTTTCAATCTTAACCATCAGGGCAAGTTAAAAGAAACTCTCAGTCAGGCCATCACTGATCTGGCCGAAATCAGAATGTTAGAAAGTAAAATTAGTGTCTATCTGTTTTTGAAACAGAGTTTAAACACTGGTGATGCCCAGGTGAAGGCAAAAATTGCCGAGGCTGATCGAATTATTAGCACGGCTTCGGGTGAGTATCTATCTTTTTTTGACATTGAGGTGGTTGCCCTTGACGATGCTACTCTAGAAAAATTTTACACGGCCGATCCGGTAGTGGCCAAGCACCGACCCTGGTTAGAACATATTAGAATTTTTAAACCCCACCTGCTTAGCGAAGCGGTAGAATCAGCTCTGACTAAACGCTCTCCTTTTGGTTCTAACGCCTGGAGTGAACTATTCGACGAGTTGGGATCTGATTTACGGTTTAGTTACAACGGTGAAGCAAAAAGTTTAACCGAGCTATTACATTTGTTAACAGAATCCAAAAATGCCGAAGAAAGGGCGACCATAATGAAACTAATCAATACTGGCTTAGGCGGAGCATTTGCTAAATATTCCGCACAAACCTTGTATATTACCAGTGGTTCAGAAGCAGTGGAAAGACGTGAGCGTTCATATGCGAACCCTATGACAGCTCGCAACAAGTCAAATCGTATACCCGATACTGTAGTGGAGGCATTGCACCAATCTTTCACCTCTTTGGCTAGAAGTTTTACTGAAAGATTCTATAAATTAAAAGCAGCTCATCTGGGCTTAAAAATATTGCGCTGGAGTGATCGTAATGCGCCCATGCCCTTTACCGATACTACGGTAATTCCTTTTAGCGACGCAATCAAAACCGTACTAGAAGCCTATGAGAGCTTCAGCCCAACTCTGGCTGACTTAATACGAAATACTATTACCAAACAAAGAGTTGATGCTCCGGTAACCAAGGGTCGTCGGGGTGGGGCTTTTAATTATTCTCTGGTTTTACCCGGGAATAAACCGACATCTTTTACTTTCTTAAATTATCTTGGTTCAAATCGTGATGTTGCCACATTGGCACATGAATTAGGGCATGGTGTCCATGGTTTGTTGGCAGGAGAAGCCCAAGGGGTATTGATGAGTCAAGCTCCGATTGCTTATGCTGAAACCGCCTCGGTTTTTGGGGAGAAAACCACTTTTAATTTACTCAAACAACGCTTGCTTAAATCTGGTGACGAAAAATCTTTATTGGCGTTACTAATGAGTAAACTAGACGACACTATTAACACCACTGTTCGCCAAATGGCACTCTCTAACTTTGAACGACGCCTGCACGGTATGGACAAAAATTACACTCACTGGGGTGAACCCACCAAGTTGTCAGCTGAAGAAATCAGCCAGATCTGGTTGGAAACTCTAAAAGAATTTTATGGTGAAGAAGGTGGGGTATTCACCTACGAAAACACAGAAAATCTTTGGACATACATTAGCCACTTCCATCGTCCTTTCTATGTTTATGGCTATGCGTTTGGGGAACTATTGACCGAGGCCATTTATAGCCAACAGACCCGTCTGAGAGAAAAATTTGAGCCACTATATCTTGAGATGTTACGATCCGGCTCTACTAAAAAGGTCGGGGATTTAGTTAAACCCTTTGGGCTTGATCCGACAGTTAAAGATTTCTGGACGAAATCTTTAAATTCTGCCTTGGGTGAGGCCATAACTGAAGCTGAGGAGTTATCTAGAAAAGTTGGCATAAATGTCTAATTTTTTTCTCAAAACCGGCCAGATTATCTATCGTATTAAACGCCCGCTACTATTTCAATTTGATTCAGAACGGGTCCACAACTGGCTAACCGCTATCGGTGAGCGGATTGGACGTTCTAAGATTTTACGTTCAACTCTGCAGGCCATGTGGCGCGTGGAAAGCCCAATACTAGAGCAAACTTTTCATGGCATCAAATTTTCTAATCCGATCGGTCTATCAGCCGGTTTTGATTATGAAGCTCGCCTCACGCAAGTTTTGCCAGCGATTGGTTTTGGTTTCGGCACAGTCGGTACTATTACTAACAATGCCTACGAAGGAAATCCGTATCCACGTCTCGGCCGTTTAGTTAAATCACGCTCATTATTGGTTAATAAAGGTTTTAAAAACGAAGGGATTCGCGTGATAATTAAAAAGTTGACTGGTGCTAAGTTTGCCATTCCCGTTGGTATCAGTATTGGCAAAACCAATGGCCAAAAGGAGATGACCCAGGCCGAAGCCGTAGCTGATGTGGTAACGACTTTTCAGATCGCTGAAACCAATCGCACCGCTGTATCGTTTAGTTATTACGAGTTAAACATCAGTTGCCCTAATCTTTATGGCGATGTGGAGTTTTATTCACCGGAGCACTTGCAGGACTTATTGACCGTCGTAACGGCACTCAATCTTTCCAAACCACTTTTTATTAAAATGCCGATTAACAAATCAGACGATGAAACTCGCGCCATGCTCTCGATAATTGCCGATCATCCAGTGGCTGGAGTAATTTTTTCCAACTTACAAACTAACCGCAATGATCCTTCACTAAATCAAACGGAAGTGAAGCGTTACGAGCAGGGTTTTTTTAGTGGTAAGCCAGTGGAAAAGCGTTCCAACGAGTTGATTGCTCTAGCTTACAAAGAATTCGGCTCCAAATTAACAATCATCGGTTGCGGTGGTGTATTTAGCGCCGAAGACGCTTACAAAAAAGTTAAACTCGGCGCTTCCTTGATAGAAATGATCACTGGCATGGTCTATGTCGGCCCGCAGTTACCAGCGCAAATTAATTTGGGTTTAATAAAATTACTTAAACAAGGTGGTTTTAACAATGTCGCGCAAGCCGTTGGAATAGAGACTAAATCTAGTTAAAAAGTTATCCCTAGCCAGTTTTTACCTAATCCGATACAATCACCAAAAAGGAAGTTTTTAAATTCACAAATCTATGGAAAACGAGCCAGTGCAAAGTATGTCAGAAATGAAAAAAAACAGTGGCAAAGGCCTTTGGCTATCAGTTGGTTTAATAATTGTAGTTTTAATAGTGGTCTATGTCTTTTGGGGTAAAAATCGAAACGCTTCAGACGAGATAACCACACCAACCCCCACAGTTAGTGTAAGCACCGCTAGTCCGACTCCACCTAGTGTGGTCACTCCTGGGACAGAGGCACCCACTCCCACGGCTAAGACTTTCACGGTAATTGGCAAAAACTTCTCTTTTTCTCCAACTGAAATCAAAGTCAAAAAAGGCGATACCGTAAAAATTACTCTCCAGAATACCGGCGGAACACACGATTTAGTAATTGACGAATTTAATGTGCGGACTCCACGCATCAAGAGCGGAGAAACCGCTACCGTGGAGTTTGTGGCTGATAAGATCGGCCAATTCGAGTACTACTGCTCCGTCACTGGTCATCGTGCCATGGGCATGAAAGGCTTATTGATTGTCGAATAAACTCTGTGCTATAGTCTGCTTAGTATTTTCTCCGGAGGCTAAGTGATGCTAAAAAAGACAATCAAGCTTCTCTTGGTACTTCTGATGGTGTGTGCGATTATCAGTGCCACTGGTAAAAAGTCTGTTCGCTTTGTTCCTGGTGGGGGATCATCGGGCGGAGCTGGCGCCAGTGGTAGTTGGAAAACGGTCTCGCTGGGTGAGGCCGTTTTTAAATCTAAAAATGAATTGCCCCGCTGGCCCAGGATTTCTGGGCCAACGGGGACTTTTCGTTCTTTGTTTTTGTTAACTTCCTAGATCACTCGTCAGCGTTATCCATAATACCCCTTTTTATATATAAATCAAGCCTTTTCCTGCGTAAGCTTTACTAGCCATTGACACTTAGTACCCAATGCGCTATGATTATATATGTGAACCTTTCGAAAGGGTCCAAAGGCCGGGGCGCTCCGATCGGCCAGACAGGCACAGCCGTGAAAAGGCTGTCACCAAATTGGCCGGAGCGCCCCTAAATTTTTATTCTTTTTCCTCCCAAAAAAGAAAGGAGGCCTCCAAATGCGGAGACCTCGAGATAACACCGGCTAGCCGTTCTTTCCTTTTTTTGCAGTGTCGGAGGCGGAGTACAACTAAGGCTCCGCTCCAAACGTCGCGCCAGCCATCGTCGCGCCAGCCATCGTTGGTTGTGCGACCCGCCTCCGACCGGACTCATCGAGGGACTATTCGCCCTCAAAACCCCACCGCAAACATGACCGCGGTGGGGTAATTCATTTTATACAAGAGTTACTCGAAGAGGCGGTGCCAGCAAATTTGCTTACTAGTTGTCCCATACTAGCCAGTACCCCACCTTTTTCATTCTGAATACTGGCTTCATTAATAACTGCCTGAGTTTCGGTAATGGTAGTCGTTAGGTTTTTTACCTCGTTTGCTCCTAAGCCGGTTGGATTGTTGTCTAGCGTTTTTTTCACTTCTGCCAATTTATCATTAGCCTCGCCCAATAAACGGCTTTCCTTAGCCGAAGGATTAACTGCCTCAATGGCCTTTTGTTTTACACCAGAGACATCTACTACATTAGTTCTACTGAGCAATAAAAATCCACCCCCGACCAAAACCGCTAAACCTAGAAGTCTAAGCATGACTATATTATAGCATTGTCAGTCCACTTAGAAAGACTTGAACTACTTACTCAATTGCGGGATAATCTAGACATGAAAAAGAGTGTTCTAATCCTCGTTGTTTTGTTAGTGATTATCGCCATCTTTTTTCTATGGCGGAGTGAAACCACCCAAGCACCAGAATGGTCAATTTCTCCGACGCCCAACGTCACCATAATTAAGTAATGCCAACAAAACATCTTAGCATTTTGTCTGCTAACTTATTAGTCGGCCTCTTTGCCGGTCTGTTTTTGTTCACCCAGCCAACCCAGGCCACTACACAAGACGATATTGCCTCCAAAAATCTTCAAATCCAAGAACTAGAACGCCAGATCGCTGAGTACCAAACCCAAATTGACCAACGTCAAGGCGCGGCTAAGAGCTTGAGCAACGAAATCGGTATTCTCAACGCTCGAATCAATAGTGTTCAACTGGAAATTCGTAGTCTGGCACTTTCAATTGGAAAAACTAACGATGAAATATTCACCACGCAACAGTCTATCGCCATAGCGGAAGAAAAAATCTTAATGCGCAAGGGAGCCCTAGCCAACGCTTTACGTTTACTTAATCATCTTGAACAGGATAATTTGGTAGAGGTTGTCTTAAAAAATAACAGTCTGTCGGATTTCTTTAATCAGGTAAATGACTTAACTTCGACTCAAGATAATCTGCGCATCAATATTGACGAGATAAAATCCCTTAAGACTGACCTGGAAACAGAACAAGATAAACTGGAAGACCAACGCAGTGAGCTAGAAAACCTCAAGAGTATTCAAGAAATCCAACGCCGTTCCGCCGAACAGACCAAAAACAATAAAAACAACCTGCTCAAGGTTACCAAGGGCGAGGAGTCAAAATTCCAAAATTTAGTAAAACAATCCAAAGCAGATATCGAAAAAATCCGCGCGCAGATTTATTACTTACAACAAAATGGTGTTACGGCCGAAGACGCCGTAAAATTTGGCGAGTTAGCCGCCATTCGAGCGGGAATTCGTCCAGCCTACCTAATTGCGGTACTGGAAATCGAATCTGGGCTTGGTCGTAACGTCGGCCGTTGCAACCGCCCCGAAGATCCACCAGAAAAGAACTGGCGCAAGATTATGCACGTACGTGACCACCAGCCCTTTTTGGACATTACCGCTCAGCTTGGCCTAAATCCAGACACCACAGCGGTCTCTTGTCCGCAATTCGTTAATGGTAAACGTAATGGTTGGGGTGGCGCCATGGGCCCAGCCCAATTCATTCCATCTACCTGGATTGCTTACCGCGACCAAGTGGCGCGCATCACTGGCCACAACCCCGCTAATCCGTGGAATATTGAGGATGCTTTCACCGCTTCCGCTACCAAATTAGCTAATGCCGGTGCTGGTGCCAAAACTCGTGCCGCCGAAGTAGCCGCCTCCAAAGCCTACTATAGTGGTAACTCGCGTTGTGCTACCGCCTCCTGCAACTCTTACGCCAATGCTATTCAAAATAAGGCCGCTCAAATTGAACAGGATTTGTGATATAATTAGGTTGTGTTAACTCGCAGTAAAATAATTTATTGGTTGGTATTACCATTGCTGGGTGTTTTACTGGCCGGCAGCCTGTTTTTGTTTTGGCCCAAAGATCGAGTAATCGAAGTGGCCTATTCACAAGCCCAAGTTAACCAGGCTTTGCCTACCACCAATGTACCCAAAGACCTTTTAACCAGTATTGATTCTGGAAAAGAGCTTTTGCGCCATTCCGCTCCACTTGGTTTTACCGAAATCACTGTTAATAAAAAAAATCACCTAACCAAACAAGAAGTGGCCCTAGCAATTTTAGATACTAAAACCAACAATATTGTGGAGAAGCGTTATTGGCTAGATGAAGAGGAAATCACTGACGCTAATTTTATCCGTCGTACTTATTTAGAAAATTTTGATAATATTCCCAACTTTCGCCCCACTACCAGTTCAGAAGATTTCAAGGTGACGGTCAAATGGTGGAACTATTTTAACTCTGATTTGCGCATCAACAAAGTAGGCGACACCAACACCGCTGATCGCTATATTGTAGTAGCCATGAAATATGGTATCCCCAACGACGATCTGGCTTACCCGGAAGATCGCACCGGCAAAAAATACTCCGATATCGTTTACGCACCGTATTCCGCTTTAGTACATCAACCAGAAATTGTCAGCGCTGGCAAGCAGTTTTTAGATGAACATGTTGCTAAGGCTTTCGTCCGTTTGGCAGAATTAAAAATTAAATCGCACGCTTTCCCCAATCAACTGGTAGTGCAAACGATTACTCCTCAATTTATAAAAAACATTTTTTTGACCGAACAGACTGATCCAAAATTGATCATGCTAGCCGGAGATGGTGGCCAAAAATTAGCGGAACGCGTCATGGTCCGCCTGGCTACTAATGGCGAGACGGCTTTCCGTTATACTTATTCTAAAACCGGGGCGCTGGGTTTAGGACAGATTATGCCCGGTACTTACGACAGTGTTGCCAAACGCTACCCCAACGCCAAATTGATAAAAGATTCCGGCATGGGTCGAGTAGATATTGATAATGCTATTATTGCCTCAATCCTAGTATTTGATGATCACCTCCAATCAGTTAAAGATCGCGTAGCTAATGCTAAATCCACTCAAGGTGATAAGTATTGGCAGGCGATAGAAGACAACTCCAGCAAGCTTGAAGAAGTGCGCGCGGCAATTTATAATGGTGGCCCAGGTAAGTATAAAGTACTTACTGGTACCATTAGTGTTGCCATTAACGAAACAGTGGATTTTGTGCGTAAATTCAAGTTAATTAGGGATTTAAAGCTTTTTAGTTTCTACAATAATAGTGCGATCGCACCATTATTGTAGATTATCTCCCATTGAAATTGTTTCACACAGTGATAAAAGTTTTTGTGGCGCTATCGGGTGGAGTGGACTCTTCTGTCGCCGCCGCCCTACTCAAACAAGCTGGTTATCAAGTAACGGGAGTATTTTTTAAACCCTGGCAACCAGAACGCGGGGCGTTTTGTAATTGGAAAGAAGAACGTCAGGTGGCTTTAGCCGCCGCTACGGCCTTGGACATACCATTTAAAACCTGGGACTTTTCTAAAGAGTACAAAACCTGGGTAGCCGACTATATGATTAATGCCTACCAGCACGGCCTGACGCCTAACCCAGACGTGATGTGCAACAAAGAGATTAAGTTTGGTTTATTTTTAAAGCGGGCTCTAAAAGAAGGGGCGGAGCTGATTGCGACGGGACACTACGCCCGTCTTGGACGGGAAATGACAAATTCCAAATTATTAAAGGGGATAGATGAAAACAAAGACCAGTCCTATTTTCTGTGGACATTAACTCAAAAACAGTTAAAATACGTACTTTTCCCGGTGGGAGATTTAACTAAACCGGATGTCCGTAAGCTGGCCAAGAAATTTAAATTACCGAATTACGCAAAAAAAGATAGCCAGGGGATTTGTTTTATTGGCCCAGTAGTTTTGCGTGAATTTTTAAAACACTATCTCAAAGCCAAAACTGGAAAAATTATCAACGACAACGGTCTGGCGGTTGGCCAACACGACGGCGTTCAACTCTATACTATCGGTCAACGCCATGGCTTAAACATCGGCAACGGCCAAGGGCCATATTTTGTCACCCACAAGGATTTAAAAAAGAATATTGTTTACGTAACAACTGACTCAAAAAAACTAGATCAACTCAGCAAAAAAGTTTTAGTAAAAACTGTCTCTTGGGTAGGTGAGGCCCCGAAATTTCCAGCTAAAGTTTCCGCCATGATCCGCTACCGCGGTGAATTAATTCCAGTTTCCATCAACAAAACAATCAACGGCCTAGCGGTTGATTTTCTCAAACCCGCCCGCGCTCTGGCCTCTGGCCAATCCATAGTATTCTACAAAGGCCAAGAACTACTAGGTGGAGGAATACTGGAATAATTTTATTCAAAACAATCCGGTTAAGCGAGGTCACTGTCATTCAGCCATCATGTTGAGGACGGTGCTAATAAAATGATGAGCTAGTTGAGATGTTTCGTTGATAAATAAATCGGAGATGTAGTCAGAGCCTAGCAAGGCGAAACGGAAGAGGCTCGATTTTTTATCTAGAAATATGAGACTAGCGCAATCAGTTTTATCGCACTGGACGAAAGATGGTGAATGACAGTGGCCGAGCACCTATTTTGTCTTCAGCAATCGCAACAAACTTTTTCCGGTCATTTCATTAGGAGTGGCTAGTCCCATTAATTCTAAAATAGTCGGTGCCACATCGGCCAAAATCCCATTGACATCATCCGGCCAAGCTTGGCCACGATAATTTTCATCTACCAAACAGAAGGGGACTGGGTTGTTATTATGTTTAGTTTCTTTTTCACCGCTGGTGGAATAAACCACCGCTTCAGCATTGCCATGATCAGCGGTAACTACCAGTGTGCCGCCGGCTTTTTTTACCGCCTGGTAAAGCGTACTTAGAGCATCATCCACGAACTCTACCCCTTTGACCGTTAGATTAACATCGCCTAAATGTGAAAGCATGTCAGCATTGGCAAGATTAATCACCATAAAATCGTACTGATCGGTGGCTAATATTTCAACAGCTTTTTGGGCAATCTCGGCACAACGCATTTGTGGCTCTTGCGCCAAATCATGGGGCGAATCAATAATAAAATCCTCTTCTCCGGTGTAGGACTTGTTATGCAAACCATTAAAAAATAGGGTAACATGCGCGGCCTTTTCACTTTCGGCTAAATGATACTGCTTTTTGCCGTTAAGGCTGAGCACCTCTGGTAGGTTATTCTCCACGGCTGGCGGGAAAAAAGCCACATGATGATTAGTGTTTTCCAGGTAAGGAGTGAAAGTGGTGATAAATAAATTAGTAAAAACCTTCGCTGGGAAGTTCGTAAAGCCCGGTTCACCAAAGGCTCGGGTTAGTTGGCGCATTCGCTCCTCACGGAAGTTGAAAAAGATGATAGCGTCATTTTCAGCAATAGTAAAACTATCGACTTGGCCAGAAATCAGCGCCGGCATGACCGCATCGCTAATATTCTGCTTGTGCTTTTCGGCTACTGCCACTGCCAAATCAGCCACCTTTTCGCCCACTCCATTAACTAGCATATCGTAAGCAATTTTGGTGCGATCCCAATCTAGATTACGCGCCATGGCAAAATCTCTCCCCACCATGGTAACTAACTTAATTTTAGACGAGTTTTTTAAGTGTTCACTGAGATGTTTTAGTAGCTGTTCACTTTCAAAGGCCGCACCATCTTTGCCATCAGTAAATAGGTGCAAACAAATTTGGCTGACATTACTTTTCTCCACTAAGTCCAAAAGCGCTATCAAATGATCAAAATGGGCGTGCACCGCTCCACTGGTCAATAATCCAGCCAGGTGTAGTTTAGAGTTTTGCTTCTGAGCGTGCTCAATTGCCCCCAGGAGGGCTGGATTCTGTGAAAATGACCCATCCTTTATGGCTGAGTTAATGATGGCCGAGTAATGCTTTACAATCCGTCCGGAGCCAATCGCCAGGTGGCCAACCTCCGAATTGCCTGACTCACCCCAATCCATCCCCACCGCCTCACCGGAAGCTTGTAATAAAGTATGTGGATAGTCGGCCAACAAAGTGTCCCAAGTCGGCTTACGTGCCATCAGTACGGCATTGCCGATCTTAATATCGCTTACTCCAAAACCATCAATAATCAATAAAACCAGAGGTCGAGCAGGCATGGAGATATCATAACAATTTCCTTAATAAACAACAAAAGTGTGGGTTGCATGGTTGGCGAGTCAAACCCACGCTTTTGAGGGAATGAGAAATCACGCTGGGATTTCGAATGGTGACCCGAGAGAATGTGGCCGAGACAACCAGTTAGACTTCTCAACCTTCTCGTGGTAAACTGATTGAAACTATTTATTAAGCACCAAAGTCATCAAAAACTATGATTTTCTTGCTCACAATTCATGACTTTCCAAATTGCGTCCATCTTTGTGACGATTTTAGCATTTCTGGTTGGTATCGGGCTGGGTTACGCGGTTCGGCGCTTAATTACTAATAAGCGCATTCAGTCGGCGGAAACTCACGCCAACGACATCCTCGTCGAGGCCAAGAACAAGTCCCAAGATTTATTACTCGAGGCGAAGAACCAGGCCCTCAAGTTAATTGATGAGTCAAAAAAAGAGATCCATGAGCGCAATGCTCAGCTTTTGCGTATCGAAGGCATGTTAGATAAAAAGGAGGCCGAGTTAGAAACTAAGGTTAAGGAACTCGACCAAGATAAAAAGAGTCTCCAGGGCAAAACCGGAGAGGTGACCAAATTACAGCAAGAGCTAGAGGCTAAGCGCCAACAACAGATTATTGAGTTAGAGAAAGTCTCGGGTTTGAAAAAAGAAGATGCCATCAAGCTAATTAATCAGCGTGTGGAAGAGGAGTACAAAGATGAACTCTACGAACGCATGAAGAAGCTGGAAGGGAATAATATGGAGGCCCTGGATAAGCGTGCCAAGGAGATTATGACTACCGCCATTCAACGTTATGGCGGTAGTCATATTGCTGATATCACTACTACCGTGGTACATCTGCCTTCAGATGAACTAAAGGGTAAAATTATTGGCAAAGAGGGTCGCAATATTAAAACCATTGAACGCCTTACCGGTGTCGACGTAATTATTGATGATACTCCAGAAACGATGATTCTTTCGGGTTTCGATCCGGTCCGTCGTCAGGTGGCTAAATTAGCACTGGAAAAATTAATTGCCGATGGCCGGATTCACCCGGCTAAAATCGAGGAGGTAGTAGAAAAGGCCAAGTCAGAAATCAATGACAAGATTAAAGAAGCCGGCGAGGCGGCGCTGTTTGACGTTGGTATCAGTCCAGTCGATCCTAAACTAACCTTTTTGCTTGGTCGCTTAGCCTTCCGTACCAGTTTCGGCCAAAATGTCTTATTGCACTCGATTGAAATGACTCACCTGGCTGGAATGCTGGCGCAAGAGTTGGGAGCGGATGTTTCGGTAACTAAAAAAGCCGCCCTTTTCCACGATATCGGCAAAGCAGTTGATCACGAAGTCCAGGGTAGTCACGTGGAGATTGGCCGCAAAATCTTGCAGAAGTTTGGCATGGACGAAAAAGTCATTATGGGTATGGAAGCGCATCATGAGGAGTATCCTTATGTCACGCTAGAGTCGCGTATTGTCCAAACCGCTGATGCCATTTCTGGTGCCCGCCCGGGGGCGCGCCGAGACTCGGTGGAGATCTATATCAAACGCCTCGAAGACTTAGAGCGTATTGCTAATTCCTTTACTGGGGTGGAAAAAACCTATGCGGTACAAGCCGGTAGAGAGTTGCGCGTCTTTGTTACCCCAACTAAAATTGACGACCTAACCGCCATGAAAATGGCCAGAGATATCGCCAAACAGATCGAAGAGGAGATGCGTTACCCAGGAGAAATTAAAGTTAATGTAATCCGTGAAACTAGAGCGATTGAATATGCTCGCTAGAGTCAGTTTGTCTCAGTGGATAAAAAAGCTTGGAAATACTATACAATAGTGCTATCATCCCAGTGCTTAGAAATAAACTAACAATTTAGTGACTGGTGATAGGGTGGCGCGGACCGGGCTGAAGTGGCCCACTGTCAGCGACACTTTACCCTTCCAAATCACTAGAAGGAGGTGTTTATGGTCAAAAAGAATCAGTTAGCCCAAGTATTAGCAGAGAAGTTTGAGATCTCGAAGAAGCAGGGTGTGGAGTGGCTGGATGCTACTTTCGATGAAATTGCTAAGGTAATCAAGAGTGGAGACAAGGTAAACATCTCCGGCTTTGGTATCTTCCGAGTGGCTGACCGCAAAGCCCGTGAAGCTCGCAATCCTAAGACTGGTGAAACGGTACATGTCAAGGCTTCCAAAGCTCCAAAGTTCCGCGCCAGTAAAGTCTTGAAAGAATTGGTACAGTAATTAGTTTTCGTAATCTAACACTTTTACAAAACCCGCCACAAGGCGGGTTTTGTATCCTGGAGCGGGATACCAGAGTCGAACTGGCGTCTCTACCTTGGAAGGGTAGCGTAATGCCACTATACCAATCCCGCGAGTAAATTTTGTATTCTCATTCTGCCATAACTTCGCAATTTTTCAATTTTTCTCACTCGGCAATAATGCTAGTATAAGACCGTGAATATCATTTATCTAGCGATTACCGTTCTGCTACTGTTTATACCGATCATCGTAATCATTATCGCTTTCTTCTTTGTTTGGCATCTAATTATCACCCGTCGCGCCCCTTTTGTTCCAATACCCAAAGCGGTTTTAGGAGAAATTGTGAAAGCCTTGGAACTTCGGCCCAATAGCGTTTTGTTTGACCTCGGCTGTGGTGATGGGCGAGTTTTACTAGCCGCCCAAGCTGGCCAACCTAAAGCTAAATTTGTTGGAATTGATATCTCTTGGCTACCGATAACTTTAGCGCGCTGGCGAATCCGACTGGGTAAAGCTAGGAATATAAAACTAACGCACGGTAGTTTTTTCAAACAAGACCTTACTCCTGCTACCCATGTTTTCACCTATCTTTTCCCGGAAATAATGAATCAGTTACTACCGAAGCTAAAACAAGAACTTCATCCAGGCACCAGGCTAGTCTCCTGCGATTTTCAGTTTAACGAGCTGACGCCACAAAGAATTATTAATCTTAACCGGCCCCACAAAGCGCTGGGGCAGAGATTATTTGTCTATGAATTCTAAGCATACTAAAATCTAAATTATAACGGTCGATAACTCTCTTTCAAAAAAATAAACACACAAAAGCTGGTGAAAGTGACCGGGGATCAGCACAAAATAATCCAACCGGCCCGGATACTACGGTCTATGTGTATGGTTTAACTGATCGAGATTTTGGTACTTGGTTTGTAGAGAGTTTTCTTGATTCAGATCCTGAAGCATCGGTTCGAACTGGCCCAATGGAGATTGAACGATAATATTCGCTCTCCAATCAAAATCCGCCATCCAGGCGGATTTTGATTGTTTAAGCCTCACTGGTCGGACCGCCGGGAGTTGAACCCGGTCTAACTGATCCCAAATCAGTCGTACCACCGTCATACGCCGGTCCGAAATTTCTTTACGAATAGGTCATTATATGCTATTTTTTGATAATTGAAAACCCCTCGTAGCTCAATGGATCGAGCAGCGCTCTTCTAAGGCGTTTATGGGGGTCCGATTCCCTCCGAGGGGACTAGAAATATCCAGTTGTCTGTCTGTTTTGTTTTTGTTATATTAACCCTGAACATGAAGAGAAAAATAACCATTGAAAGCCTGGCGCGGATGACTCAAGATGAGTTTTCTGTTATGGGAGAGCGTTTCGACAAGGTGGATGCTCGTTTCGAAAAAATAGATCATGCTCTAAAAAATATCCTCGATGTGGTTTTAGAAATACCATCCAAAAAATCTTTTGAACATCTGGAGGCCAAGGTTCAAACGATAGACACTCGGTTAGCGTCAGTTAAGAGAAGGGTTCGTAAATAAGTGGTCGGAAAGAAAAGAAACTTATGGGGATCTTGGTGTAGCAGCAGCACAACAGGTTGTGGTCCTGTTAGCAGGAGTGCAAATCTCCTAGATCCCCCAGAGAAAGTTAACTAAACAAAAGTAATATGGAAAAAGCCCCCATTTTAGGGAAAATAAAAGCACCAGAAGAAGCAGAGAGAGTAGAACCAGTTTTTGACCTGGAAGAATTAAAAATTGGCGAAACATTAATTGTTAAGACCAAAAGCGGAATAACCTATCGCATTGAAAGCAGAGATGATGGGCTCTATATTTCTGGCCATCCAGAATACTGCCCCACTCCAATCAAAACTTCTATTTATGGGGTTGATTTAAATGGTGAACTTAGGAAGGGGGAGGTTGGGTTAGGTTTCAAATTGGGATTTAGCGAACAAGGTGGCCCAGTAACAAGATCAAGAATACTTGAAATAGTCAGGGTTTAGATTTTTCTTAAAAAATAAAACGGGGTTGGTCCGCACACACAGATTCCCATACATGACCGCTAGTGAATTACGCCCCGCCTTCGCTAAAGCTACGACGGGCAAGCAAAAATTTATTTTCTCAAATGACATCTATAGAGATTAGGGAAAAATTTCTAAACTTCTTTAAAGCTAAAGGGCACACAGTAATCCCCAGTGCCTCTTTAATTCCGGAAAACGACCCATCGGTACTTTTTACTACCGCGGGCATGCATCCACTAGTACCCTTTTTGCTCGGTGAGAAACATCCGGGCGGGCAACGCTTGGTGAATGTGCAAAAATGCATTCGTACCGGCGATATTGATGAAGTAGGCGATAGTTTCCATCACACCTTTTTTGAAATGCTGGGCAATTGGTCGTTGGGTGACTATTTTAAAAAAGAAGCGATCGAGTGGAGTTATGAATTTTTAACCAGCTCGGAATGGCTGGGTTTAGATAAAAACCGTTTAGCGATTTCTGTCTTTGCCGGTGACGAAGACGCGCCACTTGATCAAGAGGCCTATGATGCTTGGGTGGATTCGGGTATTCCAAAAGAACGCATTGCCAAGTTGCCCAAGAAAAATAACTGGTGGGGAATGGAAACCGGGCCCTGCGGACCAGATTCAGAGATGTTTTATTGGGTAGGTCCTTCGGCAAGCTCAGGACAAGTTCCAGAAAAATTTGATGACAGTGACTCGCTCTGGGTGGAAATTTGGAATGACGTCTTTATGCAATTTAACAAGGGTAACGATAATAAATTGACCCCACTAGCGAAGCCGAATGTTGATACTGGCATGGGATTAGAGCGCACTTTGGCAGTGGTTAATGGTCTGGATGATAATTATCGTACTGAACTATTTTGGCCAATCATTCAAAAGATAGAAGAGTTGTCTGGCAAAAAATATGGCGAAAGCGAAATAGTCACTCGTTCCATGCGCATTATTGCCGACCATTTACGCGCTGCGGTTTTTATCATCGGTGATGAAAGAGGTATTGCCCCGTCTAACGTCGGCCAAGGCTATGTTTTAAGGCGCTTATTAAGACGGGCCATTCGCCATGGTAATTTATTAGGAATTAAAGAAAATTTTACTACCAAGCTGGCTAGTGTGGTGATTGATAACTTCGAATTGGTTTATACCGAATTTAATGCCAGTTGGAAACGCGTTGTTTCTGAACTGGAAAAAGAGGAAAAAAAGTTCAGAAAAACCCTAGAACAAGGCCTGCGTGAGTTCAGTAAACTAAAGGCGGTCACCGGGAAAGATGCCTTTAATCTATATCAAACCTACGGCTTTCCGATTGAAATGTCACAAGAGTTAGCCAAAGAAAGCGACTTAGTTGTTAACGAGGAGGAGTTTAAGAATGAATTTCAAAAACACCAAGATTTATCGCGCACTGCCTCCGCTGGCATGTTTAAGGGCGGATTAGCTGATGCTAGCACCGAGACGGTACGCTTACATACCGCTGCTCACTTGATGCTAGAAGCGCTACGGCGCGTGCTGGGCGATCATATTCAGCAAAAGGGGAGCAACATCACTGCCGAGCGTTTACGTTTTGATTTTTCGCACGGCGAAAAAGTCACCCCGGAGCAAATTGCCGAAGTAGAAAAAATCGTCAACGAGCAAATCCAAAAAAAGTTGCCGGTACATTTTGAGGAGTTACCGCTGGAAGAGGCACGCGCGGTTGGCGCCACTGGTGTGTTTGAACACAAATATGGCGACAAAGTAAAAGTCTATTTTATTGGCAACTCTGACAATTACTATTCCAAAGAGATTTGTGGCGGGCCACACGTTTCTAATACCAACGAGTTAGGTCAATTTAAAATCATTAAAGAAGAATCTGTCTCAGCTGGTGTGCGTAGAATCAAAGCGGTTGTGTTATAATATTCGTAATGGCTTCCACCAAAATTGTTAACGTCCAAAAAGACGATGAGCTAGCCGATCTATTGTCAGTCATAAAAAGCTCAACGGCTGAGGAAATAATTTTAATCTTTCCCAAAAGCAGTAAAGCCGCTCGCTTAGAAGAGAGCTTTTCTAGCCTAGCGGAAACCGCCAAATCACAAAGCAAAACTATCAGTGTGATGAGTGCTGATGAAAAGGTCTGTCATTGGGCGGGTAAATATGGGTTTAAGTTACTAACTGTACCCAATAAACCACGCTCATCAAGTAGCGGAGTGGTCAGTTTTGCCAGTATAAACCGAAGGGCCAGCACTGACGATGATAATGATAGAGACTCTGATGATGTGGCAATTGTAATTGATCCCGATGAAGATAATGTAAAAGACGACGCTGATGATGAAGAGCTCATCGACATAGAGACCGGCGACGACGAAAAAGCGGTGGATGAGAATGAAAAAGAAGATAAAGAAGAAGAGGACGAGAGTGATCGCCCACGTTTTGATGAAGAAAAAGAAGACGCCGACACTTTGGCAGATTTAACCATGGCGCGGATTAACCCGCGCCAAATGGATGATATTAAAGCTCCTGGTGAGGCAAGCAACCTAAAAGTCAGAAAAGAACCCTCTCTAAGCGAACGAGTTGAAATTAGACACGACCGAAATCCGGAAACTAACGATCAAGAGGAGCTAGAGAATATGTGGTTACGCCGTAGTGACGGCACCGTCGGAGCAAAAGATAGCATCTGGTCAAACATCAAGTCAACCAAAACCAAAGCAAAAAGAATTGGTCGGCATGGTAAATTAATTTTCAGCATCGCCGGGATAGTAGTATTTTTAGTAGCCATCTACTTGTTTTTTGGTAAAGCCACCGTGCAAATTAAACCCCAGCGTCAACCAATTGATTTTAAATTAAGCGCTTCCACGGCCGACAGCTACACTCAGGTTGATGCCGTCACTTACCGTATTCCTGGACAGTTTCTTTCCTACACTGGTGAGGTCAAAAAAGACTTTCCGGCCAGTGGCCAGCAAATGGTAGTAAAAAAAGCCCGGGGCGAAATCACGGTTTATAATAACTACAACTCTGAACCACAAAACTTAATTACCACCACTCGCTTTGAATCAGCTAAGGGCTTAATCTTTCGCATCCAACGCTCTATCACTGTCCCCGGAACCAGATTAATTAATGGCAAAACTACACCAGGATCAGTTAGGGTAGAAATTATCGCCGACAAACCGGGTGAGGAGTACAACATCCCCGCCGGCAAATTCACTATCCCGGGTTTTAAGGGTAGTCCAAAGTTTGCTGGTTTTTACGGCGAATCTACCACCTCGACGATTGGTGGCAAGGTTGGACAAGCCAAGGTGGTGACAGAAAAAGATATTATTGACGCCAAAGCGGCGGTTAGCCAGTTGGTGATCGAACAAGCCAAAACCGGCCTACTGAACCAGGTCAACGGACTGCACATTATTGAACCAATCGATGTTAACCCGCTCCCGATTGTCAGCACTGCCCAAAGCGATGACGCGGTTGATACTTTTTCCGTCTCGGCCAAAGCCGAATCGGCCACTGTGGTCTTTCGCACCGAAGATATTGATAAACTGATTGAACTTTATGTTGGCAAAAATGGTCAAGTAACACCACTAAAAGGCACCATTAATGTAGAGTACGGGGAACCCAAATTAGATACCGCCAAACACCAACTAGACTTTACCATGCGGGTTTCTGGCCAGGCGGCTTCACGGATAGACGGAGATAAAATCCTCAAGGACATCTCTGGGCTAGGCCAGGACAAAATCAAAGAATACTTCCTCGGAATCAAAGAAATTGAGTCCGTTAAGGTACTGCTTTCGCCCTTCTGGGTGCGCAGTATCCCAAAGAACCAGGCCGATATTAAGTTGGAGCTAATCTACCAGTAGTAGGGGGTTGACTAAAAATAACGATTTTGTTACCATTTCAGAGTCATTAAGACAACTAACTTCCCACTCTATTGTCAGAATTAGAGAAGAAAAACCGTGTCGAAGGAGTAATCAGTGAGGCATTGCCGGATACTAATTTCCGTGTTAAACTCGACGATGGTAAAGAAGTGCTAGCCTATCTCGCTGGCAAAATGCGCCTTAACTATATTAAGGTGATGATTGGTGATCGAGTAGTACTCGAACTCAGTCCGGATGGTGAGCGTGGTAGAATAGTTTTTCGTAATTAGCCGTCCCGCTGCTCGCCTCGCCGACTCGGCCTTCGTAGCCACTTCGGCGTAGGAGGCAGCCTCCGGCGTTGCGCAGGCCGAAGTTGAGCCGTGCGTTGAGCACGCAGGGACAGATTACCGAAGGAACGAGGAATAAGGTTATCGGTTTTAATTCCGATATTGCACTGCCGAGCTTGCGCACTAAGGAAGAGGTATCACCGGAAGACTGGGATAAGCTCAACGCGCGGGTTTCAAGGCAAGACAACGTCGGCACTGGGACGTGAAGGTAAGAGCTTCCGTAAAAAAGATGTGTCGGCATTGCAAGATCGTTAAGCGCGAGGGTGTAATTTTTTGTATTTGCAAAATAAAAAAGCATAAGCAACGGCAGGGTTAATTCATGGCAAGAATTTCCGGGATAGTCATCCCAGACAACAAGAAGATCGGCATTTCTTTAACCTATATTTTTGGGATTGGTCCGCATGCCAGTAAGTTAGTGTTGGATTCTGCTGGTATAAAATTTGACAAATCGACCAAGGAACTGACCACCGAAGAGGTGAACAAGATCCAGGGAGTGATTGATAAGAATTTCCGCGTCAGTGGTGATTTAAAACGTGAAGTAGGGGCAAACATCCAACGTCTAAAAGAAATCAGCTCTTGGCGGGGATTACGCCATGCTCGTCACCTACCAGTCCACGGTCGCAGTAAGACCAACTCTCGTACCAATCGCGGCAACCAGCGCAAGACCATGGGCTCTGGGAAAAAATCGGCTAACGAAAAGACTTAGTTAAATAAAGCTTAGAATAAGTAAATCAATCATAATTCCGATATTGCAAGCCGTAGTTGATCCAACCTCGGTAGTCTGATAACCAAAAGACTGTGACGAGGGGATAGATTTCAACCAAAGGGACAATATCGGCACTGGGACGATGGGTAAGAAAAAAATAGTTACCAAAACTGAGACTACGCCAACCGACTCAACCGATGTCGCTAAGACTGGCACGGGCAAAAAGAAACAGCACCAAGCTGTGCTCAAAGGTCAGGCGCATATTACTTCCTCTTACAACAACACCATTGTTTCGATTTCCGATGCCGATGGCAATGTCATTGCTTGGACCTCAGCCGGCTCACTGGGCTTCAAGGGTGCGCGTAAATCAACCCCTTACGCCGCTACTATGGTAGCTAAGGAGGTGGGTGAGAAAGCTAAGCGCGTTGGTATGGTAGACCTAGCCATTTCCGTCAGTGGAATTGGGCCTGGTCGCGAGGCGGCCATTCGCGCCTTAATTGGGGCGGGTTTTAATGTTAATAGTATTGTTGACAACACCCCGGTAGCGCATAACGGCGTCCGTCCACCTAAACCACGCCGCGTATAACAAACAAATGACCATTTTCCAATTACCGTCAATTTATCCATTTAGACATTTTCTCATTTTTAGACAAAGGGGAAATGAAACAATGATAAATCAATGGAAAACGGTAAGTGATAATTAATTTACATGGCACGATATACTGGACCAAAAGAAAAGCTGGAGCGTCGCTTGGGAGTTAAGCTCTTTTTGAAAGGAGAGCGTTCGCTTTCCCCTAAATCAGCTACCGTGCGCAAGCCCTACCCGCCGGGTATGCATGGCAAAAATCAGTTTAAAAAAGTTTCTGAATTTGGCGCCCAGTTGAGTGCCAAACAGAAGATTAAATTCACTTATCGCATGATGGAGAAACAGTTTAAGTCTTATGCCAAAGCCGCCATTGAATCAAAAGATGAAACCGGTAATGCCTTGGTACAAAAACTGGAACAGCGTCTTGATAATACGATTTATAAGGCCGGCTTAGCGCAATCGCGTGATCAAGCCCGACAACTCGTTACCCACGGGCACATTTTGGTAAATGGAATAAAGACCAACATCCCGTCCTTCCAGGTTAAGAAAAACGACGAAATTAAAGTACGCCCCGGTAGTGCCAAGGGTAAGTATTTTACCACCTACATCACCGACTGGTTTAAAAAGGCCCAGTCACCGGATTGGCTTGAGGTAAATCGTGATACCGTTTTAGTAAAAGTCTTGCGCCGCCCGACTTTTGCCGACAGTGGCCTAGCTTTTAAAGATATTCAGTCAATTATCGAATATTATTCCAGGTAATTAAAAGCTTATTCAGCTGATCGCGTGTGCCACCAAAAGGCGGCCCCGTAGATCAGAGTCTAAGACAAAAATATGATCCAGCTACCAGAAGAAGTAAAAATAATCAGCGAAAACGACCACCAGTTAAATTTCGCTTTAACGCCACTACACCCGGGTTATGGTGTTACTATTGGTAACGCTCTGCGCCGTGTGCTCTTATCTTCAATTGGTGGCGCCGCTATTACTACGGTAAAAATTAAAGACGTTAGTCATGAGTTCTCTGTTATCCCCGGCGTATTAGAAGATGTCATCCAAATTATCTTAAACGTTAAACGCTTGCGCTTAAAAATGTTTACCGATGATCCAGTAATTTTAACCATTAACGCCAGCGGGGCTAAGACTATCACTGGTAAAGACATTAAAGCTCCCAGCAATATCGAGATAATCAGTAAGGACCAACACATCGCTACTATTACCGATAAAAAGACTACGTTAGAAATAGAACTTACTGCTGAGCGTGGTATCGGCTATATGCCAGTGGAACAGCGCCAGAAAGAAAAAATCTCCGTTGGTACCATTGCGGTTGATGCCATCTTCTCACCGATTACCAATGTAAACTTTGCCGTGGAAAATATCCGGGTTGGTCAGCGCACTGACTACAACAAATTAGTGATGGATATTAGTACCGACGGCACGATTGCTCCACGCGAAGCTTTGCTAAAAGCCGTTGAGTTATTAAACGACAATTTCCGAGTTTTGAGCGACGCCTTTGTGGGTGAGAAAACCGATGAATCAATTGATGAAGAGGAGTCTGAATTGGTTGACGAAAACAATGAAGCCAAACCAAAATTGAAGGCCAAGAAAAAAAAGTAATCATCCATGCAACATTTAAAGAAAAATCGAAAGTTTGGTCGTACCAACAAACAGCGCTCCGCCTTGCTGGTTAGTTTGTTGCGCGCGTTGATTAAACACGAAAAAATTACTACCACTGAGGCGAAAGCGAAGAGTTTACGCCCCTATATCGAAAAGCTGGTCACCAAAAGTAAGGTTGATACCATCGCTAACCGCCGTTTGCTTGCTTCTCGCCTAGATGTTACCATGGCCAATAAATTATGCGCCGAGTTGGGCCCCCGCTATAAAACCCGCCCGGGTGGTTACACTAGAATTACCAAACTATCACCGCGCAAAAGCGATGCCTCGCCCATGGCGGTAATAGAATTTGTGAAATAAAAGCATGAAAGAACATCATATCGATGCAACTGATAAAGTTTTCGGCCGTTTAGCCAGCGAGGTGGCCGTCCTTTTGCGTGGCAAAGACGAGGCGGCTTGGTTACCCAATGTTTTACCGACTAACAAGGTAGTGATTAGTAATGTCGCTAAGATCAAGTTTACTGGTCATAAAATGGAACAGCGCACCTATTACCACTATTCCGGTTATCCGGGTGGTATGCGCGCTCGCACCCTAGAGACCGAGTGGGCCAAGGCTCCAGCTAAGGTGTTTCGTTCCAGCGTCTATCGCATGTTGCCTAAGAATCGCCAGCGCGATCACATCATCAAAAATTTAATTTTTAACTAGACCCATGGCTACCAAAGCTACTAAAGAAAAAGAAGCCACAAAAAAGGAGGTCACTAAAGCCGAAGAGGCTAAGTATTTTTATGCCGTCGGTCGTCGCAAAAGTGCCATTGCTCAAGTCCGTATTTATACTAAGAAATCAGTGGACGAAACTGGCGATGAAACTCGCGCCTTGGTGCAAGTCAATGGTAAAAACTATACCGATTACTTTAAAGATCAGGAGCTGTGGGAAACTATCGAGTCACCTTTCAAAAAACTCAAATCCATCAATCGTTTCAAGGCGATTACCAAAGTCAGTGGTGGTGGTGTTACTGGTCAGGCCGAAGCCGTACGGCATGGTTTGTCTCGTGCCCTAACTTTATTTGATGGAAACTTTTCCAAGAAACTACGTAAGGCTGGCTACCTCACCCGCGACCCGCGCGAAAAAGAGCGCCGTAAGTACGGCCTCAAGAAAGCTCGCAAAGCCCCGCAATGGGCCAAAAGATAAACTTTTGTGTACTTATCTCACCAAAAAGCACCTTCGGGTGCTTTTTGGTTGGGTATTTTTGTGATTAAATTAAGACAGATGCCAAACCCAAAAGAAACCCCAAATCTGTCAACTACTAGTACCCCAGAAAAGGTTGACTATTTTGATTTAGAAAAACAGAAAGAAGTTTTGTTTGAAAAACTAAAAGACACTGGCCCAACTCTACCAGTAATGGAGCGTGACTGTTTGATTAACAGAGTATTCGAGCACTCCCTAGAGGATGGCTTAGAATTAGCAGATGCGCTTAGTTTGGGCCGGACAGAACGACTGGTTGGTATTTACTCTCCAGATTTTTTGAGCAAACATCCAGATTTTGCGATAAAATTAAATAACAAAATAAAAGAATACAAACCCTTTTTAGATGATAGGAACGACGCAGATGAGGCAGACTTCTTGAGTTTAGAAATGTTTGTGGAGGGCCATCTAAAAGATAGGGAGTCTGGCCTAAGAACGCCGGCGGTGTTTAAGATCGGCGATCGTAGGTTTAGTTTACCCACCAAAGACTTAGCTGAAGAGATAGACCACTACTACGAAAATTTTATTCGTTTACGACAAGTGGTCGAACAAGAAACTCCACTGACTGGTTTATCTTTGGGTGAGCAATTAGGGGAAACTAACATTGAACAAGCTCGGCTAGCTTTAGAGCCACATTACTATACTGCTCCGATAGTAGAATACTTACGAGCCAACGATAAAAACCCCGATGTACTGGAAGTAGTCCTAGACCTAACAACTATGTTTAGTTCAAATCTTGTTGGTGAGGAGGTAGCAAGAGAGATATTAGCTATGCTTATTAATGTTGAAAAAACTTCACTGGAAGTCATGCTAGAAAAAGCACGCTTCCGACCGCTTGGCCAAGTTTTTAATATTGAAAATCAATCTGCTCAGAAAGAGCTAAAGGCCGAACTAGAAATTAGTTTACGCAACCGTGGTTATAAACCAGAAGATTTTGAACTGCGCTTTAACAAAACTATTAAAAAATATGAAGTAATTGATAAGACCGGCAAGCAAGAGAAAGGCTTTACCAAAGAAAATCTACGCCTAGCCAAAGAGGTGCCGGCTATCTATGAAATGTCCCCAGACGATCCGTATTACGAGAAAATGGCTGAGGATTGTCCGGAAGAGATAGATATTAACACAAAAAAACTTAGATTGTGGAGAAAATTTGTAGAGGCTGGAGACGAAGTTTGGGAAAAGATTCATGATCGCGCTGGAAATGCATTTTTTCTTTATCCTAATGGTAAGCGTTCAAAAATGTATAAACTCATAGAGGATATAAAAAAGGAGGGTGATAAAATACTATTTACGGCTGTGTTGGAGTCTCGTCAACCTGAGGATAATTCGCAACAGGTTGTGGTAGATGGAGAATTTGTTAACTCTGACAATTCTTTTGGAACATCAGCGAATGAATGTGTGGTTGAGGGGGATGATATTTATTGGATTGGAACTAAACAATTAGTTAGACCCGGCATGCATGACGCAAATACAGAGTACCAAAGTGTTATTTTTAAAAACGGCAGGATAATAAAGGGTAACACTATCAGCAAGGGCCGGTTTAGCAACCTAGCCGTTAAAAATGGGGTAGTTTCATATCGTATATCACGTGGCTTTGTTGGACACGAAATTAAACAATCACTTTTTACTGGCGAAAGAGAGTTTGGTCCCTACCGCGATCTTGTAACGGCCAGCGGTAAAAGTACTGATTATTTTTATGCAGAAAAAGACAGTGGTGAAAAGATAATTTATAACAACGGAGAAGAGTTGCCTATTAATTTGACTGGGGAAGTACAAGAAATCACCAAAGCGGGTGACGAGGTTTTTTTAGTGGTAACAACGGAAGTGAAAGTAGGGTCTGGCCCAATGACTCGAGAGTATCGTAACATCATTAACCAGCAAGGAGAGGTAGTTTCAGACATACACCGGCAGTTAAATCTTTTCCCCTCCTTTGACGGCAAGTTAACTTACAGCACCAATACTGATACTGTTCGTTCTGCCGATAGAATGGCGGAAACGATACATTTTGGCGATCGGGTGATTGAGGGGGGTGGCTTACTGTATCCGGTGGGCATTCTTAACGGACGTTTATTATACACAAAAATGTCCGATGGTAAGGTAAAAAATTTACGACTTAAACTGCTGGGTAGAGAGACAGTGGACCTGGGGATAGAACAGGTAAATCCAGAAGATATAACACTTAACAATGACCAGCTGGGGATTCCAATTTATTATGATGGTAAGGTTCATCGTTACCTGTTTTACTCGCCAGAATTTACACTAACTGATTCGGAGCAAAGAAAGCTGGAATTATTGAATGCGTTAATGTTAGAAGAAGTTGAGCCAATCAAAGACTATCTAGCCAAATATCACCCGGAAAGAGAGGTGGAGCCTTTGAATAAGCTAAAAAACTACCTAAAGCGTTCTAAAAAGGTGGCCGGCACAATCAGTGAATTAATTAAAGCATCGCCCAGTCTTTTCCTGGATTTGATTAAAGCCAAATCAGATGACACCACTAACCAAGCCATTGATCATTTGATTTTTTCTTTATTCCCAGACCTACAGAGAGAGATTGAGTGGCGAAAGAGACGATCATTTTTTGATCGTGGTTCTGGTCATAGTCGCAGTGACGGCTCGGGCATATTCGATGGCAGACAAAATACGACTGAATTTCGTGATGGCGATCCTAAGCAATCAGTCAACACCGAATTGTTGCATTTGCGTGAGCCAATGAATGAAATGCTTTCCACTGGTATTTATGGACGCTACGATTCCAAGAGAAATCTCTGGGAACAAGCCCCTTTTCCATTAGCAACTAACCATATCGGGTCAACGCGAGAAGTCACAGCGGAAATACAAAAAACCAAAGGAAAGAAATCAGTAATCTTACCCAAAGGTATCAATGCCAGCATTATTCCGGAACGGGTCATTGGGATAAAGGCGGGTGGAATAGAAGTGGCGCTTACACCAGAGTTTAACACTATGGGTGAAGCACGGGTTAAGCTGAAAGAAGATGAAGATGGCGAAGATATTGAGCGAGTTATTTACTCACAAACTATTCAGGACTTACCACTAGTGCCGGAGACGATAGGCGCAGATGAATATCAAAAATTTAAAATGCGCTGTGAGAAAAATTTTGGTTTAGAAGTAAGCCAACCGATTGCCAAATTACCAACTGAATTAAAGGTTTTTGTGAAATCTATCGTTGGCCTTAGTCCGGTAGAAAAACTAGAAGCTATCGAAAGCTTTGTACGTTCCATTGCTCACTATGATTTTGATAATCGAACGGTACAAGCAGAAAAGTCTGGCAAAAATATCACGGAAATAATTAGCGTAATGACGCAACGCTTAAAAGATTTAAAACGCACTGCTAAACCAGAAGAAAGAAACAATTTTACTAATAAAAAATATGCTGGGGTGTGTGCCGATTTTGCCAAACTCACCACCGCGCTATTGCGTGAATGTGGGTTTGTGTCTGGAATGATCCAAGGGTTACAACCTGGTCCAGGGGAAACCGTCCTTACCGATAAAAATTCCCATGGTGTATCCTTTGCACTTTGGCCAGCGGAAAGCTACAAGGCGCAGGTAATTGTTTTGGATGGTACTCCAAGTGGTACAGATGATGAGGAAGAGAAACTGTTAGCTAACGTGCGTTTCCCCAGTTTATCAGAACGTAGTCAGGCGTTTAAAGAACAGCTAGTAAGCTTAAACAACGAGGCCGAGAGAGAACTAACAGCGTTAGAAAGATTGGTCGCTAGTTTAGACGTGGAAGAAATAAAAAAATTGCAGAATGGTAAATTAGAAAAAGCATTAAATATAATCCTGAAAGAAGTAAAAGAATCGCACTTAAACATCATTAGACGAGCACTAAATGCTTCACGTTATGCTGGTTTTGACTTGGTAATGATGGCACATGGTGATAATGCTCAAGAACAAGCTTTTCAAAGATTTTTAGTGGAAGAAATAGCTAAAGAAAGAAAGACCGAAAAAAGTGAAGCAGCTTTTAAGGGAGGGGACTTACTAAACACCATTGAAGAGTTTACTCAACGTTACAGCAAGGATGGTTATTTTGGAGGTGAGTTGGCAGCGCTGGATATTATTCAAAGAATATTTGACTTGAGTAGAGAGCATCTAAATCCGGTTGAGCTGCGTAGTGCCACGGCAGTAGTAACCTATTTACATGCTCGCGGAATGAGCGGACATTAGAACTCTGCGCTTTCTAGCCGAGCTTCGTTCAGCCAGATAAGTTTTTCGCGGTTAGTTGGAAAAACAATTGAGTTAATCTCACTATTTTTATCAATTAGTCGATAGGTGACTGGCTGAGTTTGGGATACTACTTCAACTAAGTCTAGACTAGCCACGCTAGCTAAATATAGATACTGATTATTAAGCCAAAACAAGTCATCAATGCGTTCGCCTTTATGTAATAAAAATATTGGCTTACCGGTAACCAGCTCCGAACGCAGGGGGTTGGATTTCAATAACAACATCCACAACTCTTTGTCCACGCTCCAGGCCAAAATTGATTTATCTGAAGAAAGAACAAGATTATCTACGGTAGCGGATATTTTCAGTAATTTTTTCTCGGCGTTCAAAGTGAATAAGCCAACATCAGTTGAGATGACTGTGGCTTCCTCTGTAATAATAATGTTAATTAAACTAGCCTTGGCTGGTAGAGCGGTTTCACTGAGTTGTACCGGATTAGTCTGATTAGGTTTAATTTGCCAAATAGTGCTACTAGCGATACTGGTGAAAAATACTGAGCCATTGTTAACCAGGAATGAATTGACGCCATTGGCCAAGGTTCCACTACTAGTCTTATTAAAATCGAAATAGACTAGATTCTTGGGAGTACTTTTTTGGGTACTTAAAGCATAAACTCGGCCAGCTAAAAGTTGGGCATCGCTACGTAAAAAACTGCGCGGAAGATTTACGGCTTGGTAAGTTTGCCCGCCTAAATCTACCGCCCAAGCTAGTTTGCTATCGTATAGCACAGCGGTTTGATTGTCCGTCGCCCAAATAATATTTAATTTCGTTGAATCGATATTTTCTTTTTGGGCCAGTGTTACCGATATCTGTTGTCGATTTAAATCATAAAAAACTAAATCATCGCCTACCCAACCAACTAAGTAATTATTATTGGAGGAATAACTAACTGGTTTAATGTCCGGTAATAAAGTCTGGATGACCGCCTGGCTACGTGGCAAAAATGCCTCACCCAAATCAAACACAAAGCCCGCGCTAACCACAAACTCCTTACTCCAGGTTTGGTAGTCGGTTTTACGCAACTCAATCCGATGTTTGCCAGGCAAGAGGCGGGACTGACTAAAACCGTGCTGTAAGAGTGAGGTATTACCAGCCAGCTTGCCGTCTAAATAGATCTCAGCCGAAGTATTGCTAACCAAGTTAACCCCACCAGTTTTAGAGACATGGCCATTGCTGGGATCAAAATCATAGCCTTGGGCATAAAACAAAACCCCGACACAGGCTAAGAGAAAAAAGACGATACTGCCATAAAGGATTTTCCGCCGCGTGCTACGCTTCATCGAGGTGTATTATGGCTAAAAATTGGTTATTTGTAAAGTTGCGATAAGTGACTTTAAGTTTTACTGTGTAGCATATGTTTGTGAAGAAAATCGGTATTGATTTGGGCACTACTAATACTTTGGTTTTTATTCCCAAAAAGGGAATCATTATTAACGAGCCCTCGGTCGTCGCCATTTCAGTTTTGGATAGTAAAATTATCGCCGTCGGTAATGCGGCCAAAGAAATGCTCGGCCGAGCGCCAGACAGTATTATCGTCGCCAAACCACTAAAGGATGGGGTGATTGCCGACTACCGCGTTACCGAGGCGATGCTACGCTATTTCATCCGCAAGGCGATCGGCCGGATTGGTATATTTAAACCGGAGGTTTTAATCTCGGTCCCGGCGGGTATTACCTCAACCGAACGGCGGGCGGTAATCGAAGCCTCCATGAACGCCGGTGCCAAGGCCGCTTATTTAGTGAAGGAGCCAGTACTGGCCGCCATCGGCGCCAAAATCCCGATCAACAACCCTTCCGGCAGTATGATTCTAAATATCGGTGGCGGCACTACTGAAGTAGCGGTAATTAGTCTGGGTGGTATTGTTAACTCTTCCTCGGCGCGCATTGGTGGCAACAAAATTGACAGTGCGATCGTTGACTATATTAAAAAGAAGTTTGGTTTAGCGATTGGCGACCGCACCGCGGAGTTAATTAAAATCGCCATCGGTAGCGCCGTGAAACAAAGCACCGAGGAAAAAATCAGTGTGCGCGGTCGCGATCTTGCTTCCGGTTATCCAAAAACCATTGAACTGGGTAGTAACGATGTGACTGAGGCAATTCAGGAGCAGTTACGTGAGATTATTCAAACTGTCCGCAATGTTTTACAAGACACGCCACCCGAACTCTGCTCCGATATTATAGACAAAGGCATCATGATTTCCGGCGGAGGAGCGTTACTAAAAAATATCGACACCCTAGTTACGCGTATTACCGGTGTACCTTGCCACATTGCCGACGAACCTTTGCTCTGCGTGGCCAAAGGCGCCGGCGTAGTATTGAACAACCTGGATGTTTATAAAAAGAATGTGATGACTAAAAGATAAGCATCATTAGACATTTAACATTCATTCATTTTTATACCATGCTAAATGAAACAATGGCCAAATCAATGGAAATTGGTAAATGGAAAATATGTTTGGTCCATGACTGGCTACTAAATACTGGGGGTGCGGAAAAGACTCTCAAAGTTTTGCATGAGCTTTACCCAGAAGCGCCGATCTATACTTTTTTTCATAATCCTAAATTCACCAAAGAGTTTTTGCCGGGTGCCGACATTCGCCCATCGTTTTTACAGAAATACTATCAGTTTACTCGCCGCCATCGTTGGTTATTACCATTCTTGCCCATCGCCATCGAGTCTTTTGATTTAAGCGCTTACGATTTAGTAATCTCTTCTTCCGTGGGTTTTTCTAAAGGGTTAATCACCAAACCCCAAACCAAACATATCTGTTACTGCTATAGCCCCACGCGCTGGTTGTGGGATTGGCAGAGTGAGTATCGGAAAGAACACCCGGGTTGGGGCGTGGCGATTTTGCAACACTTCCTACGTCTGTGGGATCACTCTGCCGCTGGCCGGGTGGATCAGTTTATAGCGATTTCAAAAACCGCCCGTGAACGCATTAAAAAATATTATCAAGCCGAGGCAAAAGTCATTTATCCGCCGGTCGACAGACTAGAATCAGGAATTATGAATTATGAATTAGGGATTCAGAAAAAAAATCCTGACCATGATTCCTTATTCCTTATACCTAATTCTTATTTTTTAATAGTCAGTCGGCTCTATTCCTTCAAAAATATTGCCATTGCTATTGAGGCGTTTAATAAGCTAAAATTACCCCTAGTAATCATCGGCCAAGGACCACAATATAAAAAGCTAAAAAAACTGATTGCTGATCCGAACCTAATCCAACTATTAGGCTTTGTGCCGGACAGTGAGTTGAGTGCCTATTACCAAGCCGCCAGAGCGTTTATAATGCCCCAGGAGGAGGATTTTGGCCTTACTGCCATTGAAGCTATGGATTTTGGTAAACCAGTGCTGGCATTGCGTCGTGGGGGAACCTTGGAGTATATTATGCCGGGAATAAATGGCGAGTATTTTGACGATCCGTTGCCGGAGATTTTAGCCGATGGAGTTCGACGTTTGAACGAGAATTATAAAAATTACAGCCCTTTGGTAATAAAAAAGGCGGTCGAGAGGTTTTCTCGCCGCCGCTTCGAAAAAGAGATTGGGGAGTTGGTTTCTTCTAGCATCCCCACCAATACGACTTCGTGAAAATAAGGAAGAGGATCTTGTCCCAGACCCTCTGGATCTTCTGATCTGCCCAGTGGAACAATCCCTGAGGCCAGGTCCGGCTAATCCAGAGCCTTCTGTCTTCGGAACTCATTCGAGACAGTTTTGTGCCCCTCCACTCGAGGTAGTCCTCAATCAAGTTGAGGCCGATAAAGAAGACCAGGAAGATCACCACAAGAACGATTGCTGTTTGGAAAAACAGGTTTAACCTCAAAAACATGCCAGCCAACTCATTCATAGTCGTCCTCCAGTACAACCGATCCGAGTCAACGATCGGCTGTTTGAATTCCGTTAAAGAACTTGACCACCATGATCTTTATACCATAGTGGTCGACAATAACTCACAAAAAAACCATTTAGATAATACCAGAAATTGGGTAAACAGTCAATCCTTCGGCCAGACTCAGGACAAGTTCACACTAATCGAGAGTAAAGAAAACCTTGGCTATGCTGGAGGGAATAATCTTGGGATTAAGTACGCCCTAGAGCAGGGGGCAGAATATGTCTTGATCTTAAACAACGACACTGTTATTTCACCTGATCTGCTTGATAAGTTAGTTGCCGTTGCGGAATCTGATCCAAACATTGGTGCAGTTTCGCCCGCCATCAAAGAATCTACTGGTGAAACAGTTTATTACGGCAAGGTTAGTTGGCTAAAAAGCGAGCTCAAACATTCGACCACTAAGCCGACACAAAAATATTTAAACAACAAAGAGTATCTAATTGGCGCGGCCATTTTAATAAAACGTTCCGCTCTGGAAAAAGTTGAAGGGTTTTCGGAAGCTTACTTCTTATATTTTGAGGATGCGGACCTGTCGCAACGGCTCCAGCGGGCTGGTCTTAGATTAAAAGTTGTCCCGGAAGCAATAATTGAACACCTAGTGGGCGCCTCCACTAGCCAACTTGGTTCACCTTTAGTTATGCGTTACCATATGAGAAACGCCTTGATATTCAACAGCCTGAATGCTCCTTGGTATATCCGAGGATTAATTATTGGTTGGGCTGGTTGGGTAGCGCTTAAGCAGTGGGCAAAATTATCCTTGCTAACCAATCCGACTACACTGGCCAAGAGCGAAGCAATTCTTAATGGGGTAGGGGATTTTTATAACAACAAGGGAGGAAGAATAAATTAACATATACCATTTCCCAATTACCATCAATTTGTTCATTTAAACATTTTCTCATTTTCGGAAAATGTAGAAATAGCACAATGGTAAATAAATGGAAAATGTTAAACGGTATACGGTAAATTTGTCTCATGTATCAAATCGGCATTGAATGCGAATCAATCGAGGGTGATTCCTGGGGGGTAGGACGCATTACTAATGAGTTATTGCGTGAACTAGCTAATCGTCCAGAATTACAGAGAGCTTATCGTTTTCATCTCTATTTTAAATCAAGTATCCCAGATTACGACTATTTGAATAGTCCACTTTTTATTAAACACCTGGTACGCATTCCGTTTTTACCAAACTCTTTCAGTCTCTACTACTACCTCTACCTACCGATTTTATCTTGGTTTCAAAAACTAGACCTAATGTACTTTCCGAATTATATGTTGCCACTATTTTTTGGCCGTAAATCATTAGTTGTTACTACTAATGACGTTTATCGTGAGATGCACAATAAAGACCTGCCCTGGCGCTATCGCTTGGCTTATCGCATATTTGCCACCTGGGCGGCCAAGCAAGCCACCCGCCTAATGACCATCTCCACAGCGGCCAAAACTGAAATTGCTCAGCTATTCAAAATCAAGCCAGAACGGATCAGCGTAAACTACTTAGCAGTCAAAAAACCGGAATTAGGAATTATAAATAATGATACCTTATTCCTTATACCTGATTCCTACCTGCTCTATGTCGGCCAGGCTTTTCCGCGCCGGCACTTACGGGAAACAATGCTAGCTTTTGAAAAAATTGCCCCGCGTTTTCCGAATTTAAAACTCTTTACCGTTGGCCAGGATAAATATCGGCCGGCCATTATCGAGTCACTGCGTCAAACTATCAACCAACGCCTGGGCAGTGAGCGGATTATACATCGCAATCGAGTGAGTGAAGCCGAGCTAGTTAATTTGTACCAACACGCCCGCTTAGTAATATATTTATCAGATAGCGAGGCGTTTGGTTTGCCACCACTAGAGGGCCTGGCCAACGGCACCATTCCAGTCGTGGTGGATGAACCTCTCAACCAAGAAATCTATGGCGAGCAGGGGGCAATTTTTGTGAAAGACCCCTACGACATTGAAGCGGTGGCCAGTACACTAACTGATGCGCTTGAGAACCAAGCTAAGCGTTCTGCCATCGAAGCCCAAAGTAAAGCTATTACTGAAAAATTCACCTGGCAGAAACACGCCACGCGCTGGCTGAAACTAGTGCGAGAAATTGTATGAAAAAAGGAAATCTACGCCTGAATATAATCTTTGCCATTCACACGGTTGGAGTGTTGGCAGTGGCTTTCAGTTATTTGCCGCGCTGGTTTATTTTGCCATTGGCCGGAATAGCTCTACTCTTCTGTTTGTTTACCAGCCTAGAAAACGCCACTTTATTTTTTATCCGCTCTATTCCGTTTTTTGTGGCGCTACCATTAACCACCAACTTTGACTCACTAAGTTTTGGGCGGGTGCTGGCAGTAGTGATATTTCTCCGTTGGTTGCTCCAAGGTCAAAGCGAGCTTATCTGGCAAAAAATAAAAAACTTTTTTGTCTTTAAACAGCGTCCAATCTATCTCACCACCCTAGTCCTGCTTGGCATAGCCATACTTTCGATTTTAGTTGCCCCCAGCACCAGCCTGGCGATTAAGAGAGTAATCTATCTATTTAATTTATCCTTGATTGGCGTGGTGGTGCGCGATCTGGCTATACAAAATGCTGAATTTACCAAACGAGTAGTAAAAAATATCGTTATCCCAGCTATTCTAGTAGCCCTGCTGGGCCTCTGGCAACTAACTTCTACTTACCTAATGGATATTTACCAGTTTGTAGACATTTGGGGCAATGGGGTCGAACGTAATCTGTTTGGTAACGCCTGGGCCGACATCGCTCTCAAGGCCAACACCTGGTTTGCTTATTTCGGTGAGCAGTTGTCCTTGCGCATGTTTTCAATCTTTCCTGACTCACACTCCTTCCCAATGTTTTTGATTTTTGCTCTGCCGGCAGTATTAGCCTTGGCGCTATACAAAGTAATTCAGAAGGAGTCATTGCGCGAGATGTTCAAGACCCGTGGGAGATTGTTAGTCGTAGCTATACCGCTCTTATTTTTAGATATCATTCTTACTGGTACCCGCGGGATGTGGGCGGCAGGGATTGGTTCAATTGTCACTATTATGGTTTGGCTGTATATTTTTAGAAAGCAGGGAGTAGATCAGCACAAAAAATCGGTTTTCAAATACATTTCTTCTTACTTAGCAGTCTTCTTCTTGCTGTTTTTTGTGGCTTATCCAATTTTTGCCTCACCCCAGTTTTTAGTTTCCAAATTAGATGGAGGGTTATTGGGCCAGCGCATCCACTCCATTATAAATCTAGGCGAAACTTCCAATAGCCGTCGTTTAGAAATTTGGCGTGACTCAATAAAATCTATCGCTAAGCACCCACTACTGGGAGTGGGGATCAGCAACTTTCCCGTGATAGTGGGGGAGGATTTAGCTAAAGTCAAGGCTGGCTCATCCGCCCATAATCTATATCTGCATATTGCCGCGGAGATGGGAGTTCCGGCCTTATTGCTGGCGCTTTACTGGTTTTGGTTATTATTAAAAAGTTGTTATCAAAGATTTCGAGGGGAGAGCGACCCATTGTTGTTGGTTTATTTCGGCGCCAGTTTGATATTTATAGTCTGGAACTTGTTTTATCTACTAACCGATGTCGCCATATTTG